>Ga0209215_1000042_pt1 | contig 109391 bp, 82 predicted proteins | sample TexAe_OM2H0_M2_FD_187938 | JGI IMG/M metagenome (GOLD analysis project Ga0209215, IMG submission 187938) | Forest soil microbial communities from Davy Crockett National Forest, Groveton, Texas, USA - Texas A ecozone_OM2H0_M2 (SPAdes) (version 2) | ecosystem: Environmental > Terrestrial > Soil >... | reverse complement strand
CGCATCATCTTACCGAGCCGCAACGAAGCTGACGTTGATGACATTCCCGAGGACGTGCGGAAAGAGCTGCAGTTAGTTTTCGTCTCCGGAATTGCTGAAGTGCTCGATGCCGCGTTGGAGGTGCTCGTCGCGAATCCTCCGCCAATAGCTTCTGCCGGTGCTATGGATTCAGCACGCGGACGTCATCCTGAGCCCGAACCACTCTCAGTAAAAGGCTAAAACCCTTCAAAAATAAAACCATCCACAGATTACGCAACTGCGCAATCTGTGGATGGTTTGTTGTTTAGGCTGAAGCCGGTGCCTTACGGCAAGGCTTCAATGTTGAAGAAGAACTTGAACGAGCCGGTGGTCTGCACACCCAGCAGGATTTGCAGATTGACGCTCGCCCCTGGAGCCAGCGGTGTGGCCAATGTAATCGTACCCGTGGTCACGCTGCTGTTGAAACCACCACCCGAAGGTTGGGCAGGCGGTGTCTCCAGCGTCGTGCCGAGTATCGTCACGGTGCACGGCGACGGTAAGCTTGCCGCCGTACATGTGGCCGGATCGCTCACCGTGTCGGTAACGTTGCCTGAAGTCAACACTCTGAGGTCAGCCACTCCGCCTCCCGATATGAAGGCAGTGCTGATATCCACCACCCGTATCCGAAGCTTCGTGACCGGCGCGCCGGTATTGTTCTGGAAGCGACGTCTAATCGACAGTGTGCCGTTAGCCGCGTTCGGACCAATCGCCGCACCATCGCGGACGCGATTCGGATTACCTGCTGCGCCCTTGGTTGAATCGAGCAGTAACGTCAGGACGTTCAAGGTAAATCGCGGGCTGCCCAGGTTCTGTGGACCCGGAGCTCCCAACCTCTGTCCCATAGGAGTGGCGGTTGCCAGGGTGTCAACGAAGAAGAAGTCGTCGTCGTTGACGTTCGAGTCCTTGGTGAAGCCACCGGTCGGACAGCTACCAAATGTCGATGGGTTGCCCTTCTTGCCGCACTCATCGCGTAAGTAACTGTGCTCGAGGGTACTGCCGCTCGTTGGTGTCAGCGGGGCACCTTCACGGAGCAGATCGCACGTGCCGCCGTTGTTAGCGCCGAAGCCGACCGCATCGAGACGGTTTACGGTTGAGATCTCTAACAACGATCCCGTTTTGAAGATGGCGACGTTGCGATCATTCTCAATGTCTGCCACCGTTTGATCGCCGGCCGCTGCTCCAGTACCACCGTAGTTGGCAAGACTGTAAGCAGGTCCAACGAACAGGTAGTGTCCACGCGCCGGAATCACGGTGCCATTCGGAATGACACCGAGGAGAACTGGCGTCGCACTGCAGCTAGCGCCCATCTTGAAGAGGCCGTAGCCGCCTGAGGTGCCATTGACGGTATGTGGCGAATCTGAGTTGTTATAGATTTCCACAAAGTCGTCGCCCGCACCTGCAGGTCCACTCGTTCGAATTTCGGTGATCAGGATTGCGCCTGGAGTATCGGTTTCGATGATCGTACCAGTCGCAGTGTCATCAGCTATGGTGGCGTTCACCGGGCTCGACAACACAACCAGGAACGTCTCATTAGCTTCATTCTTCTTGTTATCGGACAACACTGGCACCTGAATCGTCTTGACCTGTTCGCCTGCGGCGAAGCTAACGGTGCCTGATGTGGTCACGTAGTCCTGACCGGCCGTTGCGTGGTTAAGCGCCGGTGCCTGATCTTGCGTGGTGAAGCTCACCGACGCTCCACCAACAGGCGCTGGCGCACTCAACGTCACCGTGAAGACCATGTTGACTGATCCAATCTTAGGCTCGGCCACCTGCGCATCCTGAATGCTGATGTTGGTAGCGACCTGAATGTTCACAACGTCGGTGTCGGAGGCCGGACCTCCGGTTCCGGTGTTGCCGAGGTCATTGGTCGTGATCGTCAAGGTAGCAGCACCACTAAAGCCCAGCGTTGGAGTAAAGGTCATTCCATTGAGGGCACCATTGATGTTGGCGATCGTGCCGCGGAACGTCATGGTCGGGTCAGCTGTACCGTCGCCTGCGCCCGTGCCGTTACCGTCGCTAAAGCTAAAGCTCAAACCACTCGTGCCACTCAATGTGATTGTGCCGTTGGTGGCAGTGAGTGTGACTTGGACGACGTTGGTTCCCGCATCGACATCCGCAATCGAAATCAGATTGCCGTTGCCGCTCGAGAATGTCAGCGGTGTGTTCTGGTTCGTGCTCTGCGGACCAGGCACACTATTCACTGGCGCATCGTTAGCTCCGGTCACCGTGATGGTGAATGAGACCGGCGCACTCTGATTCACGTTTGGCGGCGTTCCCGGACCGCTGTCGGTCGCCACGACATCGAACGTCGCAGTACCCGAACTATTCGCGTCCGCAGTGAACGTCAGCGTGCCGGCATTACTGATGGCCGGTGCTGAGCTGAACGTCAAGCCTCCCGTGGAACCGGTTTGCGAGACGGTGTAGCCCACCAACGTCTGACCGGCTTCGTCTGTTGCCGTCGCCGGACCAGGTTGGAAGTTGAATGCAAATCCATTGATCGTCTGCAGACCAGCGTCTTCAGCAACCGAAGGATTGGGGCCCAACTGGAAGGTTGGTGCGTCGTTGACTGCGTTCACAGTGATCGTGAACGTCTGTGCGGCAGACGTGTTCGAGTTCGGCGGTATGTTGCTGCCGTTGTCGCTGAGCGTCACGCTGAGGTTAGCCGTGCCGTTCGTGTTTGCTGCGGTGGTGTAAGTCAGATTACCTGTCGTTGCGTCAATTGCCGGAGCACTCGAGAATGCGAGGTTACCCGTCGTTCCGGTGATTGACACGTTGAACGTCAACGTCTGGGTCTCACCTGGACCAGCCGAGATGCTGGTGGCCCAGCCTACTGCTGTTTGCGCTCCGGCATCTTCATTGACCGTTTGATCTGCACCCTTGACGAAGGATGGCGGATCGTTGACAGCCGTAATGTTGAAGCTGACCGTTGCATTACCCGTCTTCGCATCCAAAACGCCGTTGGTCGTGCCATTGTCTGTCACCGTGTAAGTGAAGCCGGCCGGACCAAAGTAGTTCGCCGTCGGTGTGAACTCGACGTTCGTACCATTGATCAGAACGGTTCCGCCCGTCGGGCTGCTGACGGCTGTGATGTTGAGCGTTTGGCTGCTCTCGTTGGGAGCACCCTTGTTCGTGTCGTTCGCAAGCAGTGTGGCAAACGGAATCACATAGACTCCCGAATCTTCCGCGATGTCCGCAATGGTGTCGTTGGTGGGTACCGGAGCGTCATTCACCTCAGTCACCGTCACGTCGAACGTATCGGTTGCCGTACGGCCATTGGTGGCAGTTACGGTCACCGTGATCGTTGCCGTTCCGTCGGACGGAGTGTTTGCATTAGCCGCCGGCGTTATATCGAGTGTCCGCGTCGTACCTGACCCGCCGACCACCAGATTGGCGTTCGGGATCAGGGTTGTGTTGTTGGACGTCGCGGTCACCGAAGCGATCAACGAGCCCGTGCCGTCACCGATGTTGAAGGTGATTTGTGGCACGGCCGTGTCTTCGGCCGTCGACTTGTTGGTGATGTCTTCGATTGACGGATGCAACTCAAACGCGCCGATGTCCACCGTCTGAGTCGCGTTTGCATCAGCAGAGTCAGCAGTGCGCGGGAAGCCCGTGCCACGCTGATCAACTGGCAGCGCTTCAGCAGTGTTAGCGTCGCCGTCGAGGTCGAAAGTATCGACCGGCAAGTTGGCGTTGCTGCCCGCCTCAACCGCCGTACTCGTTGCCAATAACGCATGTGTTTGCGTCAGGCCGCCGTTGTCGGCAAGTGATCCAATACCGGCGCTGACACCAACCTGGTTGCTGTTGACGCCGTTAGTCAGACCGCCGGCGCCGCCGGTTCCGATCAGGTTAAATGAGCTGGCCGCGTCGACCGTACCGCTGATGTCATCAGCAGCATCCGATGCGCCATTTTCGTTGAAGTTACCCGCGACGATGGTGTTCTTCAGCGTGGTTGTACCAGCGTGTGCACGAATACCACCGCCGTCGCCTGCGCTATTGTTGTCAGAGTCGGCGACGTTGTTGGAGATAGTGCTGTTGATGCTCGTCATCGTTCCACCCAGAACAATGACGCCACCGCCGCTTCCTGCCGCTGAGTTGCCGCTGATCGTTGTGTTGATGAGCGTCAAACTCGGAGCTGTTGCACTGCTCCTGATCGCGCCACCGTCGATTGCGGACGTGTTACCCGACAGAGTCGAATTGACGATGGTCAGTGTGCCGTCGTTGAGAATCGCGCCGCCATCAGCTGCGGAGTTACCGCCACTCATGGTCAGGCCGATGATAGCGGCCGTCTTGCCGCTGTTGATATTAAACACGCGGCTGGCGTTATTACCGCTAACGGTAATCTTCTCGCCGCTGTTGTTGTTGATGGTGACGTTCTTGGCCACCTGCAGCTCGCCGGTTGTAAGCGTGATCGTATGCGGGCCTGCACCTGCGATGTTGAATGTGATCGTGGTGCCGCTGCATACGTTCGCGAGTGCTTCACGCAACGTGCCGGCGCCGTTGTCTGCCGTGCTCGTTACGATTGGATTCGGCGTACACGCAATAACCACCTGCGCGACGATGTTGCTCTGCGACGGATCGAAGTTTCCATCACCTGAGTAGTCCGCGCGGATGTTGTGCGTGCCTGCAGTCAGTGTCGAAGTCTGACACTGGGCCTGGAAGCTGCCGTTCAGTGCCACGTCGTTACAAATCACGGCGTTGCCGTTCGACGTGTCGATGAAGTCGACCGTACCGGTTGGATCCACTGAACCTTGCGCCGGGGTCTCAGCAACCGTGGCCGTAAAGGTCACGAGGTCACCGAAGTTCGACGGGTTCAAGTCGGAAACAAGCGTCGTGCTGGTGTCGAACAGATCGACCGGTGTTGCGGTCTTGTCTGCCGCACCACCACCTGCCGGGTCGTCTGTCAATACTGGCGTTACGCTTTCGGCGTAACTCACCGAGCCCTGATTCTCGACCTGAGCAGGACCAGGAGGTACACCGCTCAGATTCGGCGGATTGTTAACTGTGACCTGGAAAGTGATTACCACACTATCGCCTGGGCGCAGCGTGCCGATGATGATTGGCCCAACAGTCTCACCCGCCATCAGGGGCGCCGCATTCATCGGGCGCACAATCCGCGCGTGATGCGAATGGACGCCCGAGTCTTTCTTCGGAGGTTGGACTTTCGCGGTCGCGAGCGGTTTGGCCTGCGTTTCACGTGTGCTTCGCAGCGACTCAGTCCTGGCAGGGAGCGTGCCGGTGGAAGCAGTCTTCGCCACTTCAGCCGTCGCGTGATTCGAATTAACCGTTGCCTTGGATTCGCGCGCGACAGGCTCCACGTGCTGAGCCGGTTGATTGGCATAAGCAAAAGGCTGGGTCGTCTGAGTCTGTAGCATGCTAACCAGCGCGGTGGAGTTAGTACAACCCGCTGAACTCGTAAACGCGCCCGTGCCACCTGTAGTTATAGTCGCCGGCGAGATTCCGTTGCTTTGGTTTTTCGGTCCAAGGAATGCCGACGGCGTGCTGGCTCCCATTCCTTCAATATTGAATGCACCCAGGTTGTTCGTCAGCTTGAAGTGAGTTCCATTTCCACCCACCGAGTTATTCGGTGAAGTGTTGCCCGAATTGAGATCCAAACAGGTTGTCGGCCCAGCGCCCGTGCCGTCACCTCCGGAGTTAAGAACCTCAAACGTCTCGCCAGCCGAGTTATTTGTAAACGTGTTGCCCAGAATCGTCAGCTGGAAATTGCTGATGTTGTTTCCGCCAACGTGCCGGTTATTAATCTCGAGCGTCGAGCCGACGGCACTGGTGTTGCTGTTCTGGACGCTGTTGTTTTGTATCAACGCGTTAGCGGTAATGCTGCCGCCGGAATTAGCAACAGCGAAGTTATCTTCGAATTCAATGCCGGAGCCGCTATCAACAGCACCTTCGGTACCGACGTTGGTAAGAGAGTTACCGCTGATCGTGAAGTTGTTATTGTTAGTGCTGCCACCGCTCAGGGAGGTAAGTAGTACGTTGATTCCCTGTTTGTCGATATTGGAGATCGTGTTGTTGGCAATTACAACTGAGTGTCCGCTTGCGCTATGCGAACCTCCATTTACCTCCACTGATACGTCGATCGCCCGGCGACCGGTAGAGTTGGAGATCGTGTTGTGCTGAATGCTTCCGACCGCCCTTGTGCCTGTCTGGCTGGTCGTAACGGCGTTGACTTGAACTACGCCCGCGAGGGTGATGAGCCGTCCAAGATTGTTGAAGGTATTGCCGTCCGCGGCAGTGGAACCGCCAATCGTAAAATTAAGCTGACCGCTTCCTGCGAGGCCCATGAAGAGCGTGTTGTTGCCGTCTCCGCTCGTGTTGTCGGCATCGTGGAAGTTATTTCGCTGAACGACCGCCGTGATGGTGCCCGATCCATCGTTATTGATCTGCACTGCATCCTGGTCGATTAAAGTGAACTCGCTGTCAGTCACCGTCACTGCGCCACTCCCGGAGTTACCATCAAATAGAAACGCGTCTGCTCCGGTGGCTGAAGTTGTAAATAGACAGTTGTCGACGGTAAACGAAGTAAAGCTGTTGTTCTGATCGATAATAATGCCGGACGCGTTGCTGGTTTGCCAGTTCTCGACTCGGCCGTTGTTGTCAAAGCTATTGGTGCCGGTGAGGTTTTGAGCGAACCAACCATGACCGCCGAGGTTTTGCAGCAATACCGCTTGCACGACGATGTTGCCTGAACCGGTGCTGTTAATACCGTTTGCTGTGCAGCTTGCAGGACACGAACCGCCAGCAGCCGTGTTGGTAATGTTCATTTGACGAAGCGTTACATTTTGCGCGTTCGTTAAAAGAACGGAGTGGCCCGTGGTGCGGTTCAGCGTACCGCCTGTACCGTTCCGATTGAAGAGACCGCTGGTCTGAGCTCCATCACCGGTGACCATAAAGTTTCCGGTCGTACCATTCAGCACAATAGCGTTCGCGGCGCTGGGCGAAGCGCCATTGTCAACAGTGACACTGCGGAAGGTGACACCGCTTCCGCCAATGTTTGTGGGCGTCACGATGTTGACCGCTATGCCGGTATCGGTATCGATCGTATTGTTATTCGTACCGGTTGTAACGTTCACCGTACCGCCATTTATGGCACTGAATCCAACACCACTGGTAGTCGTGACAGCCAAACCGCCACCGGTAAAATTGACAGTTCCGCCATCGTTATTATCGAGGTTGACTGCTGTCGATGTGCCTGTACTTAACGTCTTCGTGGCGCCGCTGAAGGTTACGGTTCCTGAAGCAGAGCCGTCATTTGAGACCTGAATGCCCTGGCAGCCGGTATTACACGTGAGGTTTCCTGTGAAGCTGGCAGTGCTCGTGTCGTAGTTACTGAAATCTACGATTCGCCCACTGCCCGTTTTTGTCAGATTGCTCGCGCACGAAATTGTCGGACTGCCGCCACTAACCAGGAAGTTGACGCCTGCAACGCCTGCGATTGTGCCGCTTCCTCCGATGGTGAAACCGCCGGTCGTATTGTTAAGCTGAACGCCGTTACTGCCTGCGCTCGAGGTATCGCCGCTAACAAATACAACGTTGAGAGTTCCTCCTCCATCAGCTCGGAATAGTCCGCCCGTGCCATTCAGAATCACTTCCGAAATATTGAGCGTGCCTACAGTCGAAGTGGTGGTGTTGGTAATGTCGTAATTACCCGCCGCGGTGGAGGTATTGCCAACTGTGAAACCACGCAGGAGGTTACCCGCAGTTCCGAGCTGAATACCCGACCCGGTCGACGTCACAACCGGACTGGCTCCGCCTGTTGCCGGCAATGAATCGCTGAACGTTGGAACCGTTACTCCGGCGATAGTGGCCAAAGGCGCTGTGGCCGCTGCACCGATAAGTTTCTGGTTGTTGAGCAGGGTCAGTACCGCGTTGTCGTTGTAGGTACCGCTGAACAGGAAGATGTTGTCACCCGGATCGTCCGCCGCCACAGGACTGAAGCAGCCCGCACCGACCAGGCAGTTGAACGGGCTTGTCAATCGACCGTCGCCTCCGGCTCCGGCTGCGGCATTAACGAACCAGATCATGCCGCTGACCGTGATGTTCACTGTCGCGGTATCGGTTTTTCCGGTTCCATCCGTAACTGTGTAAGTGAAACTATCCGGACCCTCAAAACCGGGTGCGGGGTTGTATTGGAAACTACCGTCACCCGTCGTCGCAGTAACCTGGCCGCCCTGGGCACTGGTTCCGGCGAAGGGTGCGCTGTTGTCGCCCGCAAGTATCGAAACCGTCAAACCGGCATTGGTACAGGGCCCGCCAAGTGGATCCGGATCGCAGTCGTTATTAAGCAGATCATTCGCGCCATCCGGAACCTGTATACGCACGTTACCGAGAGCGCTGTAGCTGTCGTTCACCGCGATCGGCTGGGTAGTGATTGAACCGCCAACCAGCGTCGTGTGGGGGTCGATGGTATCGGTGAACTGGACGTTGGTCGCATCTGTGGTCCCCGTGTTGGAGATGGTCACCGTATATTCAATCTTTTCGGTTGTTCCAGGGTCAGCCTTCCCATCACCATCATCACTGATCAGCGCATCGACCTTGGTCGCCGTTATTACCGGTGCGAAAGGCTCGGGAGCGGGCGCTGCAACGGGTGCATTAGCAACATTGACCTTGGCCGTCGGTTGCGCCTGCGACGACTTGCCACGGCGCAACAATGAGGCCTGTTGATCCGACCGGCTCATCGCTGAGGCGATCGGAATAAACGGCATTGTGAAAAGTGAAAATGAGAGCAGGCAGGCGATGGAGACATTAAGTTTGTGCCTACACACAGACAGCGAGATTCGGGTTTTCATAGATTTCTCCTGCTTTTCGGCTTTGCCCTTGTTCGGAAGCGGGGTCGTTAATTCCGGCTCCAGCCAAGTGTCAACGAATGGGTGACCGAGATATTTGGTATTTGCAAGGAACTTCTCAGGTCGTACTGACCTGCAAAGATGTTCTTCGTAACTCTGTTCCAGCTAAAAACACTCTAATGTGTTAACGCGGGAACTCAGGCTTAAAACCACCATTGGCTAATTGTTGCGCTAAAAACGGCGGTCGGATGGAACCGCCATTCTAGCGCAACCTGGCTCGATCACGAGCCGATTTTTCTGGGTCTGTTAGTAAAACGTGCAACGCCATGGCTATTACAGGAATGCTACGGCCTTTGCGGGAAAATGCCTTGAAGTGCGATACAAAAGTTCAGGGTCAGGTAAGGCTGCATATTATTGTGCGGCAAGCCTCCACCTGCCAGGCTCAAGGCCTGAGGAGCCATTATCGCGTTGGGGGCGGCATTCGTATACATCTGATTGCCGCCTGCAAGTAACATATTGGGTGGAGTTTTGAAGGTCGCATCGTCCTCGTCACCCGTCAGGGTATGGGTGTGCACTGGGATCTCTGACTGGAGCAGCGTAATACTCTCGACCCCGCTCATTTCACCAAGGTCGCGCAAGCTGAGGCCCTGTCCCTGTCCGGGCTGCATAGGTGCGCTGCCTTGGAGGTCGGGCAATGCAAACGTCGACTTACCGTCTCCACCATAAGTTGTCCCAAGCAGCGAAAAGAGCGCCGTGTTTTGTGAAATTGGCAGCAACTGGCCGTCACAAAATGCCCAGCCTTTAGGGGCAAAGTTAAAAGGAAAGATTCGAATTTCGGCTACAAATGGATCGGACATTTTTTCTCCTTTAGGTTTGGCTGGGGAATCTTCCAAAGAGTGAAATGATGAAGTTGATGCAAAGGAACGGTTGAGTATTCTCGTGCGGTTGACTACCTCCTGCCGGCCCGATCGCGTTTGCCGCAAAGGCGCCAGCGGCGTCTGCCGTGTTGAAATAGACAGAGGCTTGCGTCGCAGCCAGTACGAGATTGTCCGGAGTTTGAGACGTGGCGGTGTCCGTAGATGCAACCAGCGGATGTGTGTGATTCGGGATTTGCTGGGTCGTCAGCGTCTCCTGTTCTGTTCCTGCCATCTCGGCGAGTTGGTAGGTTGTGCCATCTGGGCCGGTGCCCATGTGGATTGGAACTCGACTGGCAAGGTTCGGGAGATTGAAGGTTTCCTCGCCATCACCGCCGTAAGTAGTCCCGATAAGTTGAAACAGCTCTTCGTTCTCCGAGATTGGAAGGGTCTGACCCTCGCAGAACATCCAGCCACTAGGAGCGAAGTTACCTGCGAACATCCTGATTTCACCGATATATGGTTCTGGCATTTTTCGTCTCCTTTTAGTTTTGCGAAGGAAAGATGCCCTGAAGCGCGATGATGAAGTTCAGCACCAGGTACGGCATCATGTTGTTATGTGGTTGGCTGCCGCCCACGCTCGAAACTGAAAGAGGATTCATTGTCACCAGGTTGGTTGGCCCGCCAAACGTATTCGCCGGGGCCTTTGACAATATCTTTCCAGTTGGGATCGTCGCATTGCCTACACCATTATTGTCATTTAGCGTATGCGTATGCGTTGGTAGCTGCTGGATGTTGACGGTTACAGACGTGCTGCCGGCGGCCTCACCTAGCGTGTGACCATTTCCCATATGAATCGGTACCCGTCCGCGGATGTTCGGCAGGGCGAAGTTGGTTTGTCCGTTGCCGCCGTAAGTGGTCCCAAGCAACGAGAACAAAGCCTGATTTTGGTTGATGGGCAGCAATTGCCCATTACAAAGTGCCCATCCCTTGGGGGGGAAGTTAAACGACACGATCTTGATTTCGCTAAGGAACGGTTCCGACATGACTCCTCCTAAAGGAAATTAAAAAATCGCTCAGCGTTACAAATGGATTAGCAGTGTTCGGGGTTGCTGCGTCTTGAAACTGATCCCGATATTGATCCCGAACTCTCCAAATAGGTTTGAGAAGGACGGGAGGTAGCTTCCTGCTTGTGGAGATCTGGAGAACTTGAATTGAAGCGGGGGGATTCTAAACCGGGTCGGTTCGAATTACAAGCCCAAATTGCCACATTCAGCAAAATTTCATGCAAACCCTTCTTGATCCCAAATTGCGCGTATTGAGTGTGCCGGCCCGATTTTTCTTGGCATGAGCTAAGAACTGAAGATAAACTGTAGACCGTCACATCGAGCGGCCCGTTCAGGGGCCGCCATTACGCGGTCCAACCCTAGTCGCAGCCCAGGAGAACCAATAAAAATGATTATTCCACGTCGCACCTTTTTGCGAGATGCGTTTACATCTACTTTATCAGTTGGCCTATTAATAGCAGCCTCCCGTGCAAGTTTCGGCCAAAAGAGCGCCGGCATTCCTCTCGAAGCTCAAAAAGATCCGGTCTTTGCTTTCGTCGCAGCAACCTTCGAGCCCTATGTGGGCGGCTACTTCACTGCGCCCAACGCGCGCGGCGAAGCCATTGAACTAAAGCTGGTCGAACTTACGAAATTTGAACCCAAGAATCGTCTGACCAAGCTCGCCCGCACAACGAAGAGTTTTAGCCTCATGTTCAAAGCCTCCGATGAACTACCACCATTTACTTCCATCCACACCATCAGCCATCCCGCTCTCGGAAAATTTGATCTATTCTTAACCAGGCGGAAAACTGAAGCAGGCGATCTGTTCTACGAGGCCGTTATCAACCATGTCGAATAGTGTGAACGTATCATTACGTCCGGTCACCGACGCCGATCAGGAATTCCTGGTCGGCGTTTATGCAAGTACGCGTGCTGCCGAACTCGCTCAGGTGGATTGGGATGACAGTCAAAAAGACGCTTTTATCCGCTGGCAGTTTGCAATGCAGAAACAGGAATACGACGCGCGTTATCCCGAAGCACGTTACGACGTCATTCTTGTTGATGACGTTCCGGCCGGACGAATCTGGGTAGGCTCTGACGACACACAGATCCGCCTGCTTGATATTGCACTGCTGACTGAGTTTCAGAACCGCGGCGTCGGAGCTTATTTACTACGGCAATTGATTGACGAAGCGAAGCGCGCGCAGAAACCGCTCAGACATATGGTGTTCATGCTCAACGATAACGCGCATCGCTTTTATGAACGGCTTGGGTTCGTCACGATCGAAGATGTGGGCGGTTACAAGCACATGGAGTGGAGAGCTGAGAAAGATCAAAGCAGCTCAGCGGGCTAGGATTCCAGAGAGCTGCTTCACAGGATGGCGAGGATTTTTGCCGGATGATCATTTTGAAGCTCTTCTAATCGCCCTTGTAGTAGTTATAAACGGCTTCGTACCTGAATCCTTCGGGTTCCTGACCAAGAGCCACCAGGAAGATATCAAACTCACCCATCTCGGGATGTATCACGGTGTAAGTTTGCTGCGGTAAAAAGATTTCAGGCGGACCCATAAACACTGCGGAAAACCTCTCCATCCCGGCTTCCTCGTGCGCCTCGATCCGGCGTGGCGTAACACTCACCAGAGTCAACTCAATTGGCTGCGGTATATCTGCTTTAATTCGAAACTTCGTGTTCACGTGTTTGGTGAATTCCGCTTCGGTCTGCTTGTCACTCATTCATCGTCTCCTCGCTGCGCAAGTATAAACTCAAAATCTCATCATTCGTGGGCCTGGAAAACTCTTCATACCAAAGACCGGCGTGTCCAAATTTTTCCGGCCACTGCAGACAAACAACCTCGTCTGCTAAACACTCAATTAACTGCCGACTGTTTCCATCGGCGACGGGGGTCGCTGCGGTTATTTTAGTTACCCCCAGTTTCCGTAGCGCGCGAATAGCGATCTGCATCGTTCCGCCGGTGTGAATGCCGTTGTCAACAAGAATTACTTTCGTCCCCGACAAGTTGAGCGGCGGACGATCTCCGCGACAGTAACATGCCTGCGCTTCTATCTGTTCGATCCCCTCGACGACACAATAATCTAAACCAGTGACTGGATTCACAGGCAGCGGCAGCAGTTCATCATCTACCACGAGCATTCCACCAACGCTAAACGCACACGAGACCTTTTGCGGTCCAAGCGGCGCCGCTAGTCTACGGATAAACAATAGCTCCAGCGGAAGCTTCAGTTCACACGCGACCGCCGCAGCCGTGAACACGCCGCCACTGGCGATCGCAAGAACAATTGACTCTTTTAAGTCCTCCAACTTCCGTAGTTGCTCTGCAAGCTCGCAGCCGGCTGCCGCAGTATTAGAAAATTTGATCATTAAGTCGCGGATTTAGACGGATAAGTTCAGGGTTCTGATCAAGCGTTGGAGATAGTTCGGATGGATGCCAAGAAGCCGTGCGGCTTCGGCGTGATTGTGATTTGCATCTTCGAAAGCACGCAGAATCATCTCCTTTTTATTTTGGACCACTGCCTTGTGATAAGTCGTGCTCGATCCGTCAGCGGTGACTTTAGCTTCGAGCACCGCTTCCGGCAAATCCTCCGGCAGAATCCACTCAGTAGTTCCCAACACAACCGCACGTTCAATCGTGTTCTCGAGTTCACGGACGTTACCGGGCCAGTCGTAAGCCGTCAAACAGGCGCGGGCTTCCGGCGAGAAACCCTTCAGCTTACGGTTACACCTCGTGCCGTACTTATCCGCGAAGTAGTTTGCCAGCAGCATTATGTCTTCACGTCGATCGCGTAGGGCAGGCATTTCCAGCGAGACAACATTGAGCCGATAATAAAGATCCTGCCGGAACTGACCAGTTTCAATCGCTTCTTCCAGATTCTTATTTGATGCTGCAATCAACCGCAGATCGACTTTGATGGTTGTAGTTCCACCAACGCGCTCGAATTGTCGTTCCTGAAGCACACGCAATAGTTTCACTTGTAGTGGAGGGGTTAGCTCTCCGATTTCATCCAGAAACACCGTGCCGGCGTCGGCGATTTCGAGGCGTCCTTTTTTCTGAGCGAAGGCGCCGGTAAACGAACCCTTTTCATGACCAAACAATTCGCTTTCAAGCAGCGACTCATTCAGCGCCGCACAATTGACGGCCATAAACGGCTTCTGAGCGCGCTTGCTGTTGCGATGAATTGCGCGTGCTGCCAGTTCCTTGCCTGTTCCACTCTCACCGCTGATTAGAACGGTCGCATCTGTCGGCGCCACTTTCGAGATGAAATGATAAATGCGTTGCATGGCTGCGCCGTCGCCGATCATGTTGTGTTCGATGTTTACATCCGCCAGCAACCTCTCGTTCTCTGTCTCAAGCCATTCAAACTGCCGCGCGTTCTCGATGGCCACTGCAGCAATACCGGCGATGGCGGTAACGAGTTGCAGATGCTCGCGATTGAATTTATCACGCCGCAACGTCGTGTCGAGATACAACACGCCCAACTTGCGATCGAACATGATCAGCGGAACGCACATCACGGAATGCGTGCGCGCGGCAATCAAACTCTCAGTGGCCAGCTTCTCTTCGGCTGCTGCATCGTTGGCCAACACCGCAACGCCGTCCCGCAACACTTGCTGTACGATGGTGCGACTGACCTTCACAGCCTGATCCTTACCGTGCTTGCGATCGAGTGCGAAGACGCGGCTGGTCTCGAAAGGACCTTCATTCGTCAGCAGGACGGCGGCACGCTGCGCGGGCACAACCTCGAAGAGGAGTTCCAGAAGTTTCTCCAGCAGGTCGTCGAGGCCACGGATCGAGTTAATGACCGTGCTGACTTTCATGAGCGCGCTCAAATCACGAGCCATCTGGTAGAGCGCGTCATCGAAACGGATTTGCACCGTAGGACCGCTTATTACCTGGGCTTCGTCGAGCGTGACGTCACTCGATTTCGAGGGTGGTTCGCCGTCATGGGTGAGGAAGACAAAATGCGCATTGCCGATGCGCACGCGATCGCCATGCTCGAGCAGCCGATTCTTAACGGGGACATCGTTAACGAATGTGCCGTTAAGACTTTCGAGATCGGTAATCAAGAATCCTGCTTCGGTTTTTTCGATCCTGGAATGACGGCGTGAGACTGAAGCATCCGCTATGCAGAGGTTCGCAGCGGTGTCGCGACCGATGACAAGAGGTTCTTCGTGGATGGCGAAGACTGCGCCCTTGAGTTTGCCAGAGACTGCTGCGAGACGCGGAGGCATTGTCGAATACTATCTCTCGGTAATCTTTTTAGACAAGATTACATATCCAACAGTGTTGCTCCAATATTGAGGTCGGAAAAAATAGTTCGTAATTTTCTACCCTGAATTTTCACTTAATAGTTGAGGGAATATGTGGACGGTTTTCGCGTTACTACCAAAAAGCAAGGACCGACTCTCCCACAGGGCCTTGGAATGTGTTTTGGGTTGGGCATAGCTGTTGGGCGACCTACCGGTTGGGTAAATAGCGAAACTGGTCCCTGCCTTTGATCAGAAGCTAGAAGATCGCACTTAATACCTCTGCGGCACCTTTAGAGGTGTGTTGATCTCAAACTCAGGACTCACCATATTGTTACCAGGAGAATGTTCGATGGACAATGAACAAAAAGCGTTCAATGATGGACAGGCGCGGGTTAATTACGAGCTTGTTCGTGTCGATACAAAGTTAATCGAGAGTCTTAACGCGCTCATTGCAATTCTTACGACCCTAAAGGGAGATCGCGCATCCTCGCCGCCGCTAAGACAAATGGATTTAAACTCGCTCATCACTGCTGTAAGGGCTGCGACCGACATTAGCGGAAGGGTTGCCGATATCGATCCCCCAGGCTGTCAGGGACCATATCCAAACTGAGTTAGTACGATTGGCGTCAGGTGCGGTTGGACAAGAGTGAAAGATTTCGGTGATGAGAGTACCGGCGGGATTGAATGTGGCGTTGTGCCGCATATCCTCACTGGTCGCTTTTGATCACAACTACGTTGCCCATTCCGGTCCCAAGTTGACATGCCAGCGATTTGTAGTCCGGTGACCAAGCGTAACCAAAGATCTGATCGCGATTGAAGTTGGTTAGCTGCTTAGTTGAGCCCGTATTGAGATCATAACTCCAGATGTTTGCTTTTCCGTCAACTTGCTTAATGAAGCTAAGTGTGTGGTCGGTGAACCATTGAACCCTTTGCCACTCGAGAATCGGAATCGGCACGTACTTCAGTGGTTCTCCATTCTGCGTGGAAAAGATAACAACATCTTGAGCGCCTGAGGCCAGGTCGTAACGGCCTGCGAGCCGTTGACCGTCCGGCGAGAATGCGGGCATACGATATTTCTCTGCGATTTTTGTTGGCGAGCCGCCCTCCAGAGGCATCATCCAAATACTCTTTTTGTTCGCTTGCTGATTATCGTAAGCCAGCCATTGATTGTCTGTTGAGATTGATGGATAGAAGTTACCGTCAGTGAAAGTAAGCTGTTTGAGATCGCCTCCATCCTCGGTATTCATTCTCCAAATGTTGAACTTGCCGCCTCGGTTCGACGAAAAGACCACAAACCGTCCGTCAGCAGAAGCTGCTGGCGTATAGTTATCCCCAGCGTCAAGGGTGAGCTGAACCCGATTAGTACCATCAACATCAATACGGGAGATAGTGAGCTTGTCCTGGACCATCGACGAGAACACAATTCTTTGATTGCCAGCCCAGGTGAGGCCATAACTCAAGCCGCCCCCAGACAGAATTGAGGAGCGCTCTTCATAATTGCCAGTGAACTTGGCGACGAATAACTCCCATGACCTCTCAATTCTCACTGTGACGATTCTATGCCCTGACACGCTCGCCCCTCGGTATTCGGCCAAATCTCCCGTTATCCTGTGACTCACTCCTTCCGGATACGTGATCCGCCACAGTTGGAATGGCCTTGTGGCCTGATCTCGCGCGCTAATGACCAGACCGCTCATATCCTCTTGCCATGAGATCTGGAGTATCGAGAACCATGGCTGAGGACCTATTGTTTGCTCGCGTCCGCTCTTCACATCTATCGCAGTCAGATTCACCTTATAACTATCGTCAGTCCAGGACCTCGTCGGACAAACGATCAGATTCCCATCAGGAGACCAAGCCAGGCCATAGACAGAAAAGGCGGCGCCATCTTTGCGAGTTGCCAGGACCTGCTCACCCGACCCATCGATATTTGAAACCACCAGTGAGTAGACGCTTGTCGCGCTATCCAGCCTCACGAAAGCGAAGCGATCTTGTTGCGGTGAAAAGGTGATCGGACTGCTGACTCCGTCTTTGACTTTCACTGGAGAACTGCTCGGCAAGGCCAGTCGATAAAGAACGCCGGCGCCGTTCTCTTTGCGAGTGAAATAGAGATAGTTGTCATCACGCGTAAATGAAAGGCCCAGGTATTGAACGTCCGCCGGAGGAACAACAACGTCTGAGGACGATGTGGCGGTGTTTGTTATGACGAGCTGCTGCTTCCCACCTCTCTCTTCCGCATGAGCAATCAATTTGCCGTCCGGCGAAATTGCCGAACAGATAGAGTTTCCTTCATTAGTGACCGGCGTCATTTCGATCGGCAGAACAACACTCGCGGCCTGAAAGAATCTGTTGTTGATAAAGCGAACCAGACCCGGGAGCGCGAGAAGTAAAACGAGAACACCCGTTGCGCCGGTGAATAGTGCCGCGGTTTTATGTGATCGGATTTCACTGATCAGAAAATCCGTCGTCAACAATGCCTGCGTTTTCAGTCGCGTAAAAATGCCCGACGGTACGATCCTGCGAGTCTGCTGTTCGTCACCAGGAAAGGTATAAGCGACGGGCAAATCAAAACTGGTTTGATCGTGGAGTTTGTTTTGCAGCTCCTTTAGATCGACTGCAAATTTCGATATCGTTTGATATCTCGCCTCACGTTCTTTTTCGAGGGCCTTCGTGATCGTGTAGCGAAGTTGATTGTCAATCCCCTCCGGAAAATTGAGCGGTGGCGGCTGGCCCGCAAGGATCGCGGCCACCGTGTCGTTGGTGGTTCGGGCTTCGAATGGCGTCGAGCCCGTCAGCATCTCGTAAAGCACGACTCCTAAACTCCAGATATCGGATCGGTCGTCGACTTTTGTCTCACGTAGCTGCTCGGGAGACATGTATTTGACGGTCCCCATAAGCGTGCCTGCTTCGGTCCGCACGTTTGTTGAAGCCACGTGCAAACCTTCTGGCTCAGGGAGGATTTCGGTGAGTTTTGCAAGGCCGAAGTCCAGAACTTTCACGTAGCCGTCCGGACGCAGCATTATGTTTTCCGGTTTGATATCGCGGTGAATAATGCCCGACGCGTGGGCGCTTGCGAGTGCGGTGGCGACCTGCACGCCGATATTTAAAGCCTGAGCAATCGGAAGCGGCCCGCGAGCCAACTGATCACGCAAGGTGATCCCCTGGATATACTCCATCGCGATGAAGTGACGGCCGCTTTCAGTGACTCCCAGCTCATGAATGACGCAGATGTTGGGATGATTGAGGGCGGATGCAGCCAGGGCTTCCTGTTCGAAGCGATTCACTCGGCGTGGATCGCTTGCGAACTGCTGCGAAATCAGTTTCAGCGCAATCTTGCGTCGTAGTTTTGCGTCTTCGGCGAGATAGATCTGGCCCATCCCACCGGCGCCCAGCGGACACAAAATCGTGTAAGGCCCGATTTTTTGTCCCGCTGAAAATTCACTCTCTACCAGAATTCCGGCAGCAAATTCATACGCGGGAGCGCTTAGAAAATCTTCGTTGCTTTCATCTGCCGTTAACAAAGCCTCAACTTCCTCGCGAATCGACTGGTCGTCGCCGCAGGCTTCACTGAGAAAGTCCGAGCGTTCGGCTCCGGAGAGTTTCTGAGCCGATTGGAAAATCTCTTTAATTCTTTGCCAACTGTCCTGGGTGATCATGGCGCTCGGGGAGGCGAATCCCTGTAGGTTTTGTGACTACTGATAACGCGAAAACCGCGTCATAAATCCCTCAGCATGGTTTTCCGGTTTTTGTCAGTTCATTTTTCAGAAAGGCTTTGGCGATTCTCCACTCGCGCTCTACCGTGGCGTGCGAGGTTTGCATGACCTCGGCTGTCTCCTGGATTGTTAAGCCTCCGAAAAAGCGCAACTCCACAATGCGGGCCTGACTAGGGTCGAGCGCCTCCAGACGATTGAGAATCTCATGAAGAGCCAACAGGTCTGCATCCGGCTGAGCGCCAAACGCGGGGATCTTCCCCAGTGACACGCAAAAGCGATCGCCGCCCCGCTTAGACGTATAGTGCGCGCGCGCATGGTCAACGAGAATCCGCCGCATTAATTGCGCTGCAACGCCAAAAAACTGAGCCCGGTTGCGCCAGTGTGTCCGTTGCTGGGCGAAAATCTTCAGGTACAGCTCGTTCACCAGCGCGGTGGGTTGCAGTGTGTGTTCGCGACGTTCACGGCGGAGGTAGTTAACAGCCAGACGATGCAGTTCGTCGTACACGAGCGGGGTCAGTTGCTCGAGTGCGTTTTTATCGCCTTCAGCCCATCTTGAAAGCAATTGCGTAATGCTTTGAGACGAACGCGTTGCTATTTCCTCTTTTAGTGAGTTCATATTCGAGAGTTACGGTGAAGTAGGTGCTCATCGAGGCTCCCGGTGGGCCGATTCTAGCACCGATCCTGGCCACAAAAAGGCAAAAAGCGCAAGAAGTACCCAAACAGCGGGGGCCGTCCAAAATTCATTAAATGGACGCCTCTATTTCTAAAACTCCTTTTGTGCTTTTTGTGGCTTTTGTGGCTAAGATTTTTTTGAGGGAGTTTGGTGGCGGATCTCGCGTTAAAAACAAAACAAGGAGGGTTCAAGACGGTCAAACGCTGAACCGGTTCAGATCTTCTCCTAACGCGACCTGTGATCTGGTGCGCTGAACCCAGATAAGCGCAGGTTCAGCGGTTGACCGCATACCTCGAACCACTTCACCGAACTCCCCCCGCGACCAAAGCGGCGTTTTACGATCTCACCTCTAGCCGCTTTGTGTTTGCCAGGGGACGATGCGCCAGTTGTTGTTGGGAGTCGAGGGAATGGTCTTGTTACGTTCAACCCAATCGATGATCAACTCTCGAATCTCTTCACTCGATCGATAAACGACCGGCGCGTTCTTGTACATGTCGTATCCGCCACCACCATTGACTCGATAGTTATTAGTCGCCAGTCGGAGCTTGCGAGTCATCGACAGCGGCTGCCCGTGAAAACGTAGATTTTGAATGCGTTGGCCAATCGGCTTCGAGATGTCGAGCTCGTAACTAACACCTTCTGCGATGTCGAAGTTGTAGGCTGGAATCTTTTCGTCCACGAGGTCGCCGAGCGGTTTGCCCGGCTCGTAAGGTTTGAAATACTTCGCCGAGTGTTCCAAAGCATCCTTTAATTTCTGCCCCGTAACTTCCAGCACTGCGAGTGTGTTTTCGTAAACATAGAGCCCGGCGATATCGCGGACACTTACAGGCCCTTTCGCAATGCGCGCTTCAGTATTAAAGCTCGCTACCATCGAAACGTCAGCTTTGCCTGCTTCCAACTGTACCTTCTGAATCAAATCGAGTATGGCCGTGTCGCGAAAACGCGCTTCGCGAGCGGTCAACTCCTCCGGCGACTGCCCAATCACTCGCGACAACCAGCCTTGCGTTTCCTGATCGTAAGGCTCTGCCAGTTTCACAACGTCAGGATCAGGTTCCACACGATCGTCAACGGCAATTGTTCGCGCTGATTTTGCGTACATGCGCCAACCGCTTCCGGCTCGTTGCAAGTACAGATCGGCGCGCGCAAGATGGCTTCCCCAGCGATTAGCTTGAGTTAACAGCACCCCATTGATGTAGAGCGAAGGCACATCACGGTGCGTGTGGCCCATGAAAATCACGTCAACACCCGGAACCTCTTTCGCAATCGAAATTGCTTCGTTCTCGTGCGGCACCTGGCCCGGACTCACTTCACCGGTGCGCAAATCTTCGCCGAGGCCCATGTGCATCGCGATCACAACGACATCTACTTTTTCCTGGTCTCGTAGAATCGGTACCCATTTGCGTGCTTCGCTGACCGGTTCATGAAACTCCAAACCGGCATAGTTTGGTGGATTGTCCCAGTTGGGAACTCCAGGAGTTGTCAGACCGAGGATTCCGATCTTGACGCCGCCAACTTCTTTCACGATGTAGGGTTTGTAATGAGGTTGCTGTCTCGCCTTGTCGTAAGTGTTGGCTGAAAGCCACGGAAACTTTGCTTCGCTGCGTGCCTTCTCAAGAACTTTCAGACCGAAGTTGTATTCGTGATTACCGACAGTCATCGCGTCGTAACTAAGCGAATTCATCACGAGCATCATCGGATCTGGAGGCTTATTGTTCTTGCGACCGTGAAACGACTCGAGCGGCGTACCCTGAATGGTATCGCCTGAGTCGACCAGGACCACGTTCGGCTGTTCTTTGCGAACGCGCTTGATTAAGGTAGCAATCTTTGCGAGGCCGCGGTTGTCTGGCTTGTTTGTGTAGTAATCTACGGGTTCGATGTTGCCGTGCAGATCGGTGGTTCCAAGGATCGTGATTTGCACCCGGTCCGGGACAAAGCTTCGACCCACGAGAACCAGGGCGAGCATAATGACCAGTGTTGACAGGGAGTAGATGAAGGGTGAAATTTTACGATTCTTCATATCATCAAAAACCCATCCACAGATTACGCAACTTCAAGTCGGCGTAATCTGTGCAATCTATGGACTAACAGTCAATAGCTCACTTAGCTTAGACTAAAACACCTTATCGTAATAAGCTGTGCCGGAAATTGATTTCAATTGGATGGAATAATTAGCAGCCTTCAACATGGATAGCCTGGTTACTTCGAACATTCGTCAACGACCGATTCGAACGCTCGTCAGCGTCGCTGGAGTCGCCCTGGGCGTGAGTCTGGTGATGCTTTTCACAGGGCTGGCCCGCGGCATGTCAAACGATCTGCAGCGCCGGGCCACGAACGTCCGCGCCGAGTTGATCTTCATGCGTCCGGGCGCAATCCAGCTAACGGCCTCAACAGCCAATCTCGATACGCGCTATGCAGATCGCTTGAAACAGATCGAAGGCGTACAGGAAGCACTGCCGCTAATTCGCTACTTCTTTCAGGGCAGCAAAGGAATCGGTCTCGAGCAGATTGATGGCGTTAACTGGGATGCCTACGCGCGGATGAATGGTATCAACATGGTCGCCGGCCAGGCCCCAGGAGGCCTGAAGGAAGTGGTGATTGACGAGACGAAAGCGCGAAACGGCAACTACCACGTGGGCGATATGATCAAGCCATTCAACACGGAGGAATATCGCATCGCCGGAATCTATTCACCTGAATCAGGCGCCCGCGTGAAGATGTCGCTCGAGGCCCTGCAGAAAGCGCTCGAGTCTGAAGGCAAGTGCACATTTATCTTTATCAAGCTAAACAATCCGGATCAGTTGCAGGAAGTCGCCAGGCGAATTGATACCGAGTTACCCGGCAACACGATTCAACCGACGCGCGAAGTGTTTACTAGTTTCGAAAAGAGTATTCCCTACCTTGGCGTGTTCCTGCGCGTGCTGGTTGGGCTCGCAGCAGTGGTCAGCTCACTCGTCGTTATGCTTGCGATGTACACCACGATCACTGAGCGCACACGTGAGATCGGTATCCTCAAGGCAATGGGCGCCTCACGCGGTTACATTGTCGGAATCATCGAGAAGGAAGCGATCTTGATCAGCGTTATCGGATTGCTGGCCGGTTTTGTGGTTTCGCTTTTGGCCGGGTATCTGATTCACAAAACTTACGGACTTGTCTTTGAGTATAGTTGGACGTGGACAACTGTCGCGGGGGCGATTGGTGTGTTGGGCGGAATTCTTGGTGCCTTGTATCCGGCGTGGCGTGCATCAAACCTCGATCCCGTGAATGCGCTAGCTTACGAATAACACGGATTTACACTGACAGGTTACGGATTTGAATCTGCAACTGTCCGTGAAAATCCGTGGCCTTTCTTCCAGATCAACAAGAGACCGATCGCGCTCCAGAAGATATCGCGCCCCTTCCTCACGATCGCCAGCGTTTCTCCAATACCTCTCGCAAAGCCAAGCACCTTCGACACCTGACCAGTTCCGCCTTCGTCTACGCCTGCACGTAGAGGAATAAACTTGAATGCCACATTGATGATTCTATTCACTGATTCGAGAATGAAGGCCTGCGTGAGAGTCGGTGGAACTGGACTGATAAACGAAAGCGTGATGAAGATTTCCAACACTCCCGCAATGTGAAAACACATGTCTAACGCAAAAATCGAAAGAAAGCTTCGTTGGCTCGTGGCATAGAACCCATACACACGTTCCTCGAGAGACTGCGCGCGCGGCTGTAGTTTGCCGATAAATTTTCGCGCCACCCCGCGATCGCCGAGATATCCGAGCGCGCCGCTCAGAAACCTGGCCTGGCGTCGAATAATCAAATAGGCAAGCGGCAGGATGAGGAGGGTAGTGACAAGTGCACCGATGCTTGCGTATCGCAAACCTTTCGGGAGTGTGAAAGTCAGCAGCAAAGTTGCAGTGCCAGTGAGTATGAAAAGCGTCACGGACAATGCATAAAAAATATTCTCGATGGCGAGCGCTGAGAGACCCACCATCAAAGGCACTCGATCTTTAACAAAAATCGCTTTTGAAGGTTCACTTACGGCAGCACTTACAAAAGGAATGATGTTGCCGAGAGCGTCTCCCATCAGACGCGCGGCAAAAGCATCGCGGAAACGAAGTTGATACGGCGCTTCAATGCAGCGAGTCCAGGCGAGTGAGCGGACGATGTAGCGGAAACTCGAGACTGCGAGAATGAGAATGAAGCCCGCGCCGAGTCGCTGAATGCGCGAGATGATGTCGCCGACACCTGCGCGATTGACAAAGTACGCAAACAGGAGCAGGCCCAAAAGGCCAAAGATGATTCCAAGTGGAGCAAATCTCCTGCTCCCACTCTGCTTCTCAGTCAAAACATCGTTCGACATCGAGGTTTGGTATGACACAGTGTCGCATTCCCAGCAACATGTGTACCCTTCAGAATCTCAAGTTCGAAGCCGGCTAGACAGGATTTACAAGATTATTCAGGATTAATATGTAAATCTTGCTTCAACCCTGTAAGTCGTGTCCAACCGATTAGGTCACTTCATTTTGTGCCCATTTGTGGCTTGGTTTATGATGACACGTTCCATTCCGACAAAGATAAAACGAGCATCACCACTATGAGTCAATCCCAAACAGCCGTCGACCAACCTTCAGCAAGTCCACTAACGACACTTTCTGAAGACGAGACAATGTTTCGCGCCAGTGTTCGCGAGTTCGCCGAAGGCGAGATACGCCCACGTGTCGAGCACATGGACGAAGCCGCGAAACTGGATCCCGCGATCATCAAACAGTGTTTTGGTCTCGGATTGATGGGCATCGAAACTCCAGAAGAGTTTGGCGGTGCAGGAGCAAACTTTTTTACAGCCATTCTCGCCGTTGAAGAACTCTCGAGGGTTGATGCTTCAGTCGGCGTATTCGTCGATGTGCAAAACACTCTCGTCAATAATGCTTTCATTCGTTGGGGCTCGCCGGATCAGAAGCGGAAGTATCTGACAAGACTCGCCTCTGAAAGCGTCGGCGCTTACGCACTGAGTGAACCTGGATCCGGGTCCGATGCATTTGCGATGCAGACGCGTGCAGTTGAAAAAGGCGATCATTACCTGCTGAATGGACGAAAGCTCTGGATCACGAACGGAATTGAAGCCGACATTTTCGTGTTGTTTGCCAACGCCAATCCCGAAGCAGGTTACCGAGGCATCACCGCATTCATTGTCGAGAAGAGTTTTCCTGGTTTTTCGATTGGCAAGAAGGAGAACAAACTCGGCATCCGCGCTTCGTCAACTGTCGAATTGATACTTGAAGACTGCAAGGTGCCGAAAGACAACGTGCTGGGCGAACCGGGCAAGGGCTACAAAATCTCCATCGAGACCCTGAACGAAGGCCGTATCGGCATCGGAGCACAAATGATTGGCATCGCTGCGGGCGCGCTCGAGAGCGCACTCGCTTACACTGCCGAGCGGCAACAGTTTGGGAAGGCGATCAATCAGTTTCAGGCAGTTCAGTTTCAACTGGCGGAGATGGCTACTGAGCTCGAAGCCGCGCGCCTGATGGTTTATAACGCGGCGCGCATGAAGGACGCCGGCGTGAATTTCGTCAAAGAGGCGGCGATGGCGAAGCTCTACTCGTCGCGTGTGGCGGAGCACGTAAGTTCAAAGGCGATCGAGTTGTACGGCGGTTATGGATATGTAAAAGATTATCCGGTGGAAAAGTACTGGCGCGATTCGAAGATTGGGGCTATTTATGAGGGCACCTCGAACATGCAACTCCAGACGATCGCGAAACTCATCATAGGAAAATGAGCCACAAAAAGGCACAAGAATCACAAAATCAATTTTGTGACTTTTGTGATCTTTGTGGCAGCAATTATGAATGACACTAAAGTTCTAAAACTCGTTCGCAAGACAGAGTCAGCGGCTACTACCGAAGCGCCCGAACACGAGGCCGAAATGGGTATGGCGCCTGGTCCAGTCTCGCCGCCACTAACTCCAGAACCGGCAGAAGAATCACGACCACGACCGACGCCCAAAGCAGTGCCGTCACCTAAACCGGCGGCAACCAGGTCTCATGAGTTGCCGGATCGTCACTTGTTGCAAGAGATGTATCGCACGATGTACATGTCGCGACGTCTCGACGATAAAGAGATTCAGCTCAAGGGACAAAATCGAATCTTCTTTCAAATCAGTGGCGCAGGGCACGAGGCGGTGCTGGTCGCTGCGGGAGTAGTACTGAAGCCTGGCTACGACTGGTTTTACCCTTACTATCGCGACCGCGCGCTTTGCTTGCAGCTCGGAATGACGCCTTTGGAACAGTTGCTCTCCGCTGTCGGCGCTGAAGCTGATCCGAATTCACATGGACGGCAGATGCCTTCGCACTGGGGTCATAAAAAGCTAAATATCGTCTCTCAATCTTCTCCGACTGGAACGCAATTACTGCAGGCGGTCGGCTGCGCAGAAGCCAGTTATCGCTACGGTCTTATCCCTGAACTCCAAAAACAAATCGCAAACTTCCGTAATGATGAAATCACTTACGTTTCACTCGGCGACGGCACGACCAGCGAAGGTGAATTCTGGGAAGCACTCAACACCGCCTCAAATCTGAAACTGCCGGTGTTGTTCTTGTTGGAAGATAACGGCTACGCGATCAGTGTTCCGGTTGAGGTGCAAACTGCGGGCGGCGACGTCTCGACACTCATCGAGAATTTTCCGTCACTCTATCTGCAACGATGTGACGGCACGAATCCGATTGAATCTCTGGAAGTGATGCGACGAGCAGTTGACTACTGTCGTCAGCGAAAAGGTCCGGCGTTCGTCCACGCGAAAGTTATTCGCCCATACTCACATTCGCTTTCTGACGATGAAAAGCTATATCGGTCGGATGAGGAACGGGCCGGAGATGTTGATCGTGATCCGTTAAAGCGTTTCGGCGCGCTGCTAATCGACGAGGGCGTGATCGATCAGGATGGTCTAAAGCAAATCAAAGACGAGGTGGATCGCATCGTTAATGAAGCAGCTGACGTCGCCTTGTCGAGTGCCCAGCCTGCGAAAGAAACTGCGACGAAGTTTGTGTTTTCACCAGATGTCGATCCCTGCTCAAAAGAGTTTGATACGGAAGACCGCGTTCAACTTTCCGGTAATGCAGGCACGGTAGTTGACCTGATCAACCGCTGTCTGGATACAGAAATGGCGCGCGATCCGAGCATCGTTTTGTTTGGAGAAGACGTTGCTGACTGCTCGCGCGAAGAGTACCTGGAGACGGTTAAAGGCAAAGGCGGCGTTTTCAAAGTAACGGCCAATCTCCAGCGCAAGCATGGTAGCGCGCGCGTGTTCAATTCGCCGCTCGCGGAAGCAAACATTGTCGGACGCGCTATTGGCCTGGCAACGCGCGGTTTCAAGCCTGTGGTGGAGATCCAGTTCTTCGACTACATCTGGCCCGCCATGCATCAGATTCGTAATGAGCTCGCGTTGCTGCGATGGCGATCCGGAAACGAGTGGACAGCGCCTGTCGTGATCCGGGTTCCGATTGGTGGTTATCTAAAAGGTGGTGCTGTTTACCATTCGCAATCAGGTGTCTCAACTTTCACTCAGATTCCCGGCTTGCGCGTGATCTACCCATCGAACGCGCTTGATGCGAACGGGCTATTGCGCACGGCAATTCGCAGCGACGATCCGGTGCTCTTTCTCGAACACAAGCACCTCTATCGTCAGGCTTACAACAAATCGCAATACCCTAATGACGACTTCATGATTCCCTTTGGCAAAGCGAAGAAGGTTCGAGAAGGCACCGACATTTCAATCATAACTTACGGCGCCCTCGTGCAACGTTCAATCGTGGCGGCAAAGCATATGGACCAGGAAGGTATCAGCGTTGAGATTATCGATCTTCGCAGTCTCGTGCCATTCGACTGGGATGCGATTGCTGCAAGCGTAAAGAAAAATAATCGAGTGATCGTCGCGCATGAGGATTCACTCTCGTTTGGTTATGGGGCTGAGATAGCCGCACGCATCACCGATGAATTGTTTGAGTATCTCGATGCGCCTGTGAAGCGAGTCTGTGCCCTTGATACCTTCGTCGCCTACGCACCACAACTCGAGGATGCAATCCTGCCGCAGGCATCAGATGTTGCTAAGGCGATCTCAGACCTGAAAGCCTATTAGACAGGATAACAAGATGGAACAAGATTGACATGATTCTGTTAATCCTCAGAAATCTTGTTAATCCTGTCTAAAGTTCCCTCACAATACAGCACTGTACCGTTCCCCTTCGCACATAAAATCCTACTTTCCCCCGATTCCTCAATATCTCTGCTGGCATAAATCTTGCGAAATCTCTGGTTTACGTACGCTTCTGAGCGTCTCCCCGACATTAGCTTCCCCCGCGTCGACAATTAATCGCGATTGATTAAACACAAGGGAGGTACAACTGATGAGCAAGCACGTATTGAGCATCCTCGGAGCTGCGATTCTGACTCTCGCCATTGCTTCGATCGCTCTCGCACAAACGACAACCGTTACCAAGACGGTACAAAACCCCGATGGCACTTACACAATCATTGAGTATCCCGTTAAGAAAGAAGTAACGGTCAGCCTGACCCCGATTAATGTAACTGCAAAGGGAGTGGCCACCATTCTCCGTGATGACGGTGGGACCAGGATCAAACTAAACCTTACTGACGTTCCCGCAGATCTATCTGCGATGACGCTTTATGCGGTTGATGACAAAGGTGTAGTTACTGCACTCGGGCCAGTGGCCATTTCAAACGGCGCTGGAACGCTCGTGGCAACCACACCGCTTTCGAGGTTCATGCTCGTGGCTTCGCCTGAGCCGTCGTTGACGGCTTATGATGCGACGACAAAAGTGTTATTCAGAAGTGCTGTTCCCGAAGGCTTCACGGTTATTCCGTTGACTAGTGCCGAAGGTGAGAAAGTTGCCGCGGTAGCGGCGCCGGGAGCAGCGACAGCTACGACGACAGTAACGACAACTCCAGGCGCTGTGGTCAACACGCCAAGCGGTAATACAACAATAGTCGTCCCGATGACGGAAACAAAGACGACTTACACCGCGCCATTGCTAAATATCCCGGCGTACAAAAAAGGCGATGACACTAAAATCAAAGTAGAATTCACTGGTGCGCTGACCGGCGCCCGCGCGAATGTTTTCATTACGCCGCGGAAAGACGGACCGACTCAGATCAACATGCGTTTCCACGACTTGAAGGAAGCGCCGTCGGGCCAAAGGTTCATCCTTTGGGCGGTCTCGCCGGACAACAAATTCACCAAGCTCGGCCAGGTCGTAAACGTGAAGGGCCGCAATGAGGCGGAAATCAAGTCGGAAACGACGCTTTCGGATTTCGGTCTGGTAATCACGATGGAAGGCGCTGAAGGCGACATTCCAGTCGGCCCGGCTGTTGGAACCATCCATATCGTTCCGTAGCAACCACTTCATCCACAGATTACACAGTCAATTCTGTGTAATCTGTGGATTTGCCTTTCTTGTCAAATCCTTCACAAAACCCTTCTCTCCGTGACCATTTTGCGTTAATATGTTGCGCCGGAGTTGCGCCGAGCAGTTCCTGGTCTCCCGACAGGGCTCAGAGTCGAGCCGCTCATCTTTTGCAAATTAGCGACGAGATCCCGCCGTGAGTCCCCTTCACGCGCCGAAGTTCTCCTTTTTGTCCGGGTGTTAACGACAATGATCAAGAGACGCTATCTCCTCCCTTTGGTACCCTTTTCACTAATTCTCCTCATTGCTGCGGCCGCGCACGCGCAGGAGAGTCTTCCCACCCTTGTGAAAAGGGTAAAACCAGCTGTTGTAGCCATCGCAACATACGACGCGAACGGAGAAGCATTGATGACTGGCAGCGGCTTCTTTCTGCGGCCAGGGCAGGTCGTGACAAATCTGCACGTGATTCGCGGCGCGGTCAGAGCAGAGGTCAAGACTCTCGACGGCAAGGGAAAACTCTTTCCCGTTAATGGCACGGTTGCTGTTGATGAGGAAGGCGACTTGGCCTTATTGAGCGTCGATACACCTACCGAGCGACCGAGAAGCACTGAATTAGCGAGTGAACTACCGGACGAAGGCGAACCAATCTTCGTGATTGGAAATCCCCTCAAGCTCGAGGGCTCGGTGAGTGATGGAATTGTGTCGGCCGTCAGAGAAGTACCCAATAGCTATCGCATCATTCAAATCACGGCGCCGATTTCGCACGGCAACAGCGGCAGCCCTGTTTTCAACTTGAAGGGCCAGGTGATTGGTGTCGTGACAATCAAAGTCACGAATGGTCAGAACATCAACCTCGCGATTGCTGCTGCCAGAGTGGCCCAACTGACCGCCGGGAAACTCCAGCCCTTGTCGGAGCTGGCGTTGAAGGGCAAAGGCGACGTCGCCGAATCATTATACAAGTCAGGTTTGGATTCGCTTTGGCTGGGCAATTACGACAACGCACTCGGTTACTTCGAGAACGCTGCGAATAGAAATCCGAAGCGGGTTGAAGCGTGGGTTCAGGTTGGTTATTGCAGGGTGAAGCAGGGTAAAGCGCAGGAAGCGATCCGCGCTTATCAGCAAGCGCTACAGCTCAAGCCCTTAGACGCGGATATTCATAACAAGCTCGGCGATGCTTATTACTATTTGGGCCGCTTGCGCGAAGCGATCGATTCCTATACGGAAGCCGCGCGCCTCCGCCCTGACAATGCGGAGACCTTCTACAACTTAGCGATTGCGTATACCGAGAGCGGGAATCCGAGCATGGCCGCAGCACAAGCGCGGATATTGCAGAAGCTCGATGGAAAGCTCTACGAGAAGTATTTGCGCGAGACTATGTGAGAAATAATCCTGTAAATCCTGTCAACCCGCATGCCCGGTGAACACGCCCTCATCGACACTGCGCGGATTACCCAACACCACAAACCGAATATTCTTCATGTACTTCTGTGACACCCGCTGAATATCAGCCGGCGTCACCGCCGTCAGACGCTCGAGGAAATTCACAGAATTTCGCCAGCCGCCTCCAATCAACTCGTATTGCGCCAACTCACCCGCCTGCGCAGCATTCGTCTCCTGTCCGAGGTAATAAGTCGTCAGGTATTGCGCTATCACAGCATGAATGTCGTCCGCGCCCACTGGTTCATTCTGCAGGCGCGAGACTTCATTCAACATCAATCGAATCGACTGATTCGGATCCTTTGCGGTGACATACAACCCGCCGACATTCGCCGCCTGCGTTCGCAAAAACGCATCCGGCGCGTACGACAGATTTCGCTTTACGCGCACCTCTTCAAACACTCGATCGCGCAACAGTGAACTCGCGATACGCATCGCGTAGATGTCAGGCGACGTCAGCGATGGCGCTGTAAACAATCCCTGAATGTAGTTCGTCGGCAGATCGCGTGGCGTCACTTCAACAGACGACTTATCAAATGCCAACTGAGGCACAGCTTCAGGCTTGTAGCTGCCACGCGGCAATTTACCAAAACTCGCCGTCACGAGTTCGCGCACATCACCAGGATTCAGATCGCCAACGATCACCAGCAACAGTCGCGACGTTTCCATCAGCTTCGTGTGATAACTACGCAAATCCTCCGGCGTCAGCTTACCCACCGTCTCCGGTGTACCGCTGGTATTGTTCAGATAAGGATGGCCGGCGTAAGCAACACGTTCCTGAAGCTTTTGCAGATACACGTCCGGATTGTCTGTGTCGTCGCTGAGCGAGACCACTTGTCGTTCCTGCACCAGCGATACATCTTCTTTTGTGAAGGAAGGCCGCACAACAACGTCGGTAAAAATCTGCCATGAGCGCTCAAAGTGCATGCGCGTGGTGGCAAGAGAAAGTACTGAATAGTCGTTGTTGGAGCTGCTTCCGATCACGGTACCCATGCGCGACAATTCAGAGCGCATCCGCTCGCGTGGAAAGTTTGTCGTCGCTTCCGTGGCAACGCTGAGCATTAATGTTTCGATGCCGGCATTTTGCGCGTTGATATTTGACGCACCACCACGAATGAAGAGTCCCGCAGCGACAGTTAAACTTCCTTCGCGTCGCTTCAGGAGCACTTTCAGCCCATTAACTTCAAAATCACTTACAAGCGCCGCCTGATTTGCGACAACGCTCTGGATTGACTGTTGTGCCTGTACCTGTGGGCCCTGTGGTTTTGCTTGCTGTGCGCTCGAAGAGACGGCGCCAACAACAAACAACATAGCGATTAGCAACGTGCTGCTGATAGTTTGACGAAAGGATTTCATGCGATTAGACATACCCGATTTCTGTTCCAACTGATTCATAAGTTGACTCACGACAGGGCAGCGTTTTTATTGCCCCATTAACTCTTCCGGTTGAATTTTGATCCGCGCTTGCGATTCATTCGATATTAAAGCGAGACCGACATGGGGCTTGCCTTGAATGTAGGTGCTGATGTAGCGGCTGATATCAGCGCGAGAAGTGGCACGCAGTCGTGGCAGGTAACCGCGGAAATACTCGAGTCCCGTCGATGCCCACCAGAAACTCAACGTGTGTGTGTAGTCACTCAACTTCTCTCGCGAGTAGAGATCGTCAGCTTCGAGAAGTGCTTTGGCGCTCTCGAGCTGTTCATCAGTGTAGTAGTCTTTGTCGTTGAAGTGGGCCACTTCTTCATAGAGAGCTTTGATTGCTGCTCGTGCTTTATCGGGAGTTGTTTGCGCAACAAGCGAGATTGGACCAACGTTGCGCTGCGTGTAGTAACTTAGATCGACGCCCGTCACCAAGCCTGTATCGACGAGGTTTCTCTGGAAGCGTGAATTCGGCTGCCTCAGGATGAAAGAAAAAACGTCGGCTGCATAAGTTGCCGGATTGTCTTTGCCGATCGAAGGGCCTTGCCAACTGATGTTAAAGATCACGTTCTGCACTGGCTGCTGTATCACCGCGCCTTCACTCTTCGGCAAGGGCGGATGTTCCACGAGCGGAAACTCAACGAATGGCTCCTTTTCACGTTTTGGCCAGTCGCCGTAAAACTCCTGGGCCATCTTCATCACTTCGGTCGGATTGACGTCGCCTGTTAAAACGAGTGCTGAGTTGTTCGGCACGTAGTAGCGCTGCTGAATCAAGCGCATCATGTCGGTGGTAGAGCCGCCAACAGTCTCGCGATTTCCGAGTGGATTCTTGCGGCTCGGATATTTGAAGAAGAGCCGGCTGTTCATTTCCTGGCTGAGATAAAAGAACGGATTCGACTCGTTGCGATCGATCTCGCCGATCACCACCTGTTTCTCTCGACTGAACTCGCGCTCGTCAAACAACGGATAACGCGTCGCGTCTTTCATAAACTGCATCGCCGTTCGAATGTTCGGGCTGGTAGTAGTGAAGTAGTAATCCACTACTTCTTCACGCGTTGTGCCGTTGTAGGCAATGCCCATTTGCCCGATGGCGCGCAGGTAGTCCTCGGCGTTCGCAATGGCGCGGTTCTGTTTGAAGAACATGTGCTCGTACAGGTGCGAGAGACCGTTCAGTTCGGGTGGCTCAGTGTAAGAACCGTTCTTTACGGCCAGCTCGATCGTGACGAGTGGAATTGAATGATCTTCGAGAATGATTACTTCCAGCCCGTTGGCAAGAACCTGGCTGAATATCTTCGCTTCCGGCAGTCGCGCAGGCGCCGGAGCGGTAGCTGCTGTCGAAGGCTTTGTGCCCCGCTGCTGCGGCAGAATGCGCGCCGACAGCGTCGACGGCGATAGCAAAGTTAAAAGAAGTAAAAGGACAAGCGAACGACGTTTCACTGATAACTCCATATGCTGCAAATTGATGTTAGTCGAGGGGAAAAGGTTATCTTGCTGCTTGAAAAAAGTACAGAAGCGCGCATTCGACGGATATTTGGACAGGATTTACAAGATTTCAGGATGAACAAGATATTCATGTGAATCTTGAAAATCCTGTTAATCCTGTCCCCGCTTTTTACTCACAATCGAGCGCGCTTTTTGCCGGAGGGCGGTTCGATAAGCGGCAGCATCAGTACCTGCCGCGTTTGATAACCATTGAATTCGCGGTGTGCCGCGAGGGGTAGTTTCGCCGGTCATTTGCATCGAGTAGGTACGTTTATCGTTCGGTACAAACAGAATGAACCGTTTGAGGCTTCGGTTCTCGCTGGAATCTCTTCCACTAAACAACAGTTCCTGATAGCCGTCTTCGTCTGCGTCAACGAGCTCCGCACTCCAACTCGCATGACTAAAACCGTCTGCGTCGAGCTTGCCCCGCCCAGTCTGTCGAAACTTGCCGTCGCGCTTCTGGAGCAAAAGGAAATTTGTGGTGCCCGCCTTTCGTTGACTATTCACAACCACGATTGCCGGTCCCTCGTCGGTCTCGACGATTTCCAGATCGCTCAAGACTCCACGTGTAAACTTCGACGCGATCTTGCGTGCCTGATCGAGTGATAACTCTTCGGCCGGCAATGGCTTTTCGGACGATGCCGCGGCGCCTCCTAGCGGCGCTACGTCATTTCGCCACGAAGCAGGTGTTATCTGCAACTTAGACGAAGTAACGGGAAGTGCGCTGTTCGGAATTCGCGGTTCAGGCGCACTCTCACCGCCCGTGTATCCCCACGCAAGCAAAGCGCTGAACGTTGTCACCAAAGCCAGAGGAGCACCAACTCGAAACAGCAAACTGCGCCCGGCATCGGCAGCCGCGACCATAGCTGAGAGTGGTTCCATGTCCGGCACGGTGTCATGACGCACAAGGCTGCGCTCCAACAAGCCTTTCGCCAGCGCCGCAGTTCGCGGTCGATCTTCGGGACGCTTCGCTAGCAGCGTGTGAACGGCGAGTGCGAGTGAACGTGGGATATCTTGCCGGAGTCTTGGCAAAGGCGGTGCAGGCGCTGTTGCCTGTTTCACCAACAAAGCCGATTGTAATGGGTCGACGAATGGCGGTCGCCCGGCGAGCATTTCATACAACAAGACACCAAGGCTGTAGAGATCGCTGCGAGCCCCAACACGTTGTCCCAAACATTGTTCTGGCGACATGTAACGCGGCGTTCCTACTAACTGACCAGACCCGGTGCTCGCGTGTGTTGCAGTTGACTCAGCAGACGAAGCCAGCACTTTGGCAACACCGAAATCGAGCACACAAACGCCTCGCTTACCGAGCAGTATGTTTGACGGTTTTAAGTCGCGATGGATGATCCCGAGGCGGTGTGCCTCTTCGAGTACGTCACAGATCTGCGTCGCAATGTTGACGGCCTGGATGAAAGAGAAACGACCTTCGCGGGCGAGAGTCTGCGACAGAGTCTCGCCTTCAACAAACTCCATCACGATGAAGTGGCGCCCGTCAGGCAGATTTCCAGCGTCGAAGATCATCGCGGCATTCGGATGGCGCAACTTTGCCATCGTCCGCGCTTCGCGCAGAAATCTATCGGCGACGTCGGCGTCACCGGCAAATTCACGTCTGATTATCTTGACCGCGACAGGACGCTCGAGATCGAGGTGCGTGGCAAGGTAGACCGTGCCCATACCCCCGGTTCCGATTTCGCGCTCTATTCTGAATCTCCCGGCGATAAATTGGGGGACATCCATATGTGACCTTCCTTCGGGTTAAAAGGTCTGCAGTCAGCTCTTCTTGTTGAGTGGTATAGGGGAAGAGACGGGTTAGTCTAGCATGGTATTGGATTTTTAGCCGCAGATTTCGTATTGGATTCTTATCCGCGAAAATCCGCGGCTAAAATCATTTGTCCAAACCGGGATGAACGCCGGGTACGTTCGGAATCCAAAACATCTGCCCGTTAATTTCCAAACTCCGCAGCCCGTGTTTCGGCAGATCCTTCTCTCTCAATCCCAGAAACGTGAAATGCGGCAAGTCGCTGAGTACGGTCTGAAACCAACCATGTTTCGCCATGATCTCGCGGATGCGCGGGTTCTCAAACTCGTTTACATCAAATGCCAGCATGGCAATGTGTTGGGAAGCTCCCGGCGCCGCGATTGAATACAGGATCGACTTCGAAAGATCTTTGCTGAAGTAGATCCCGGTCTTTTCGAGTTCCAGGACTTCAGCCACCTGTTGCGACAGCGGCAAACCACGCAGTCGCGTAACCTGCTCCGGTGTGAGGCGTCCTTGCGCCTGCCAGTAATTCAGTGCGGGCTCAAAACGAGAGTTCCAGAGACGCACACTGTCGTCGTAGTTGCGACGTGCAGCTTCTGCACCATCCCGCGGAGTAATGTCCAGCCCCTCTTTCTGTGCTTCTTCCCGAGCTTTTCTCAGTTTTTTCATGGCCTCAGGTTGCAAAGCAACGTCGTCGAAACCGAATCGTTCGATGTCATAGCCGGCGTCATCCTGAAACTTTGTGACCTGCTCTTCAGTTGTGAAAACACAGACCGGCGGCGGAGTCACCTTTTTATCGGCGACGAAGATTGCGCCATATTCTTCGAGGATTCGTCGTGAGACCGGATCGGACGGAGGACAAATACTCTCGAGTTTCGACTTTCTCTTTTTGAGTACCTTCGCTAGCGCTTCGTAGAAAGGAGTTGGTTCTTTGAGGTCTTTCGATTCTCGAATTGCGTTTGACGTCATTGGCTGCGTTAAAGTGTTCTCTAGTACTGGTATCGCCCCGCTTGCCACCGCTCCCCAGATCACCAGCAAAATCAGGCTTGTCAATACGCGACTTGATCTACTGAATCCCAGACGACCCTCCAAAAGCGCAAATGATGATAGTGGGCGCGGATTGAGGCGGTCAACCAGCATCCCCCAGATTACGCAGATTTTATGGTGTAAGCTGTGTAATCTGTGGATATGAAAATCGCCAATCTTTTTCTGGAGTTGATCGCAACCTATCGCAAACATGGATGGGAATTGCGTAATGCGCTGATGCAGCCGGCGACACTCGCTGAGCTTCATTCGCAGGAGGCCGAACTGCTGAACAAAGTGCCGGTTAAGGAAGAGGAGTTTGATGCGCTATGGTTTTCGCGTCCCTCACACAACAACCGCGAAGCCTGGGAATTACGGCTGCTTGCTCAAACTCAATATGCGTTGTTTGAGACGTTTGAAGCGGAGGAAACTGAAGAAGAACGTAACGAAGTGAAACGGGAAATGGAGCTCCGCTTACGCGACTACGTATCCGGAAACCGCGGATCGTCGTAAGTCGCGCGTCACTGTTTTCCGAGCTTCACAGGGATTTCCAGTTTCTGAAGTGGTTTACTCTCGCTCGGCTGTTTGGGTTCCTGCTCAGTTACCGGCTCGTCATGCTGCGTCTGATCAACTACGGGCTCGGGCCCACGCATTACCACGAGCTTCACCGTGCTGTAAGGCACCGCTCGACGCACACGCATCAGAAACTCTTCGCCCGTACGAATCGGTACACCATCAAATTCGACAACGATGTCGCCCTCTTTGACTCCCGCTATATCAGCAGGTCGACTGCGAAGAATTGTTCCCAGTTTGACACCGTAAATATTCATTCCGGGAACCTTGACCCGCTCAGCGTCGCCGTCTTCGTAACCGAACTGCGCACGTCCCTCCGGACGTCGTTCAAACTCGCGGCTCAGCCGGCGTTCTTCGTTCTGCGAAATAGGAGTGAGTTTGGCCGTCTTCTTTTCACCATCCCGCAAATATTCGACGTCTACTGTCTTTCCCTCGGGCGTCGTCGTCAGCAGTTCTTGCAGCCGGTCTTCGTTTTCGATCTTTTGACCATCGAAACTGAGAATTACGTCGCCGCCAATCAAGCCGGCTTTGTCCGCAGGTCCACCGGGTAAACTCGTGCTTTCCAAGAGAACGCCATCATCTGTTTGATCGAAATTTGCACCGACAACCGCGCGAACGACTGGTTTACTGTTACCGACGATGCCGCTCTTCCGCATCGGAGCGACCAAAGCCGTAAAAGCCGCAGCGGCGATGAAGAACACGAGCAGTCCTACAAAAATCCAGGACATTCCACTCATGCGGCGTTTACTTTTCGGCGGCACAGACGGAAGGATTGGACCCGAAACATCGGTTGCGGTATATCCACCTAATTCTGACGTGAGACGAAACCCGCAATTTCGACAGAAACGGAGTTCAGATGGCATTGTGGAATGGCAGTTCGAACAAATCGTTTGATTTGCCGGGGCGGCCATGGGCATTGACACTTCTGAATCCTCTGACATCGCGACTCACCTGTTATTAGACTTTCGGCGAAGAATACACGGACAGGTTTCTATACGCCAAATAATCTTTTCCGGTTGCATTCGCCTGCCTGGATAGACTTCCGGGCTCATTAAGGGCAATATCTCAATCTAAACAAACGATCGACAAAAACACGGCCTCAGGGAGGATCGAATCGTGGAAATCACCAAGGCACTCGCGGCTCTACAACCACTTTACGGCAAGGACAACGTGGAGATTATCACGACTGACGGCAGGCGCGTGCGTGGTACGGTTAAAAGCATGAAAACCACCCAGGCTCTCACCACTCCCAGCGTAAAGATCGAGGTTGCGAACGGTCAGATCGTGAAGATACCCTTTCCGACGATTGCGGAGATCAAGGATCACAATCAATAAAACCATCCATAGATTACACAGATTTAAGCTTTCAAATGAGATCTGTGTAATCTGTGGATGGTTTCGCATTTGCTGGTACTTGGCGTATAGTACGCCGTTCTATGCCTTCACCTCTCATCATCGACGATTTCGGTGGTCGCATTGCAACGGTCTGGTCTGAGCTTCGTCCCGCGACCCGCGGATTAGTTGAACGTGCTCTGCAAGCTGCCTCAACGGGCTCTACTCCAGCACGCAATTTTCATTATGACGCGCGTGCAGACATCGAACTGAGCCGCTTCCTCGCTGCGCTTGATGATCGTGCAGCCGAGAAGACCGACGCCCTCGATCCGGAGAAAAACGGCAAGCTGAAATCCCTTGCCGACACCTGCGCTGCGGTCTTGTTGGAGAAAACTGAATCAGCGGAAGTGTTCAGTCAACTCGTACGTCGCGCGCAACTACAGCGAGATTATCGACGTATCGACAGTCTTGCTGACGCGCTGACTTCACGTTTTCCACCCAGCGAGATCTGCGAACTCGCGCGCTCCGAAGAAATCATCGTCCGCGAACTGGCAAATGAAGCTCTCGCCCGTTGCCCCATCTCCATCCTGGCTGGACTGCTCAACGATCCGATTGACTCGGACACAGCACGCGCAGCTCTGCGACGACAAATAATTGAGTATGGATCGGAAGAGGCTCGTCAGCTCGTGAATGCGTTAGATCAGGCTGACGATATTTGATGGAGTCGTTCCACGACTTGATCGATTAACCAGTTTGGAGTTGAAGCACCAGCCGTTACCCCGACTTTCTTCAAACCCTTCAGATCGGCCGGATTGATCTCAGCCGGAGTCTCAATCAGAAAACTTCTCGCGCATTGCTCCTGGCAAACGGCTAACAGCTTGACGCTGTTTGAGGAGTGGCGACCACCAATCACATAAAACGCATCCACCTGACCAGCGAGTGCGCGCGCCGCATCTTGTCGATCGCGCGTCGCGGAACAAATCGTGTTGACGACTTGCGGTTCAGTGTCAGCTTTTTCCCGCACCGCTTCCGCCACTTCCAAAAACGTTTGCAACTTGATCGTGGTTTGCGAAACAACCAGTGGTGAGCGCAAAGGCGGCAGCGCAGCTACTTCGCCAGCGTCTCGCACAACGTACGTATTGTTGGGTGCATAACCAACCACACCAATCATCTCCGGATGATCGGGATTTCCAGCAACAACGACGTCACGTCCCTGGCGGGCGGCTCTTTCGGCAAGGTGCTGCACACGAGTAACAAACGGGCAGGTTGCATCGATCACTTTGGCGGCCCGTTCTTCGAGTTCGCGCTGGACCTGCGGCGTAACTCCGTGTGCACGAATCACTGCGATCGTGTCGGCCCCGGCTTCTTCAGGCGAGTCGATTGTCGAAACACCCCGGGCGCCGAGTCGTTCCATTTCCTGTGCGTTGTGGATCAGTGGTCCAAGCGAGCGAATCGGGCGCACCCCTTCTTCGACCACCTCTTCCACCATCTCGACGGCGCGTTCGACGCCGAAACAGAATCCGAATTCCTCTGCCAGTAAGACTTCCATTTACCTAAAAACCCTCCAGCCAACTGCATTCTAGCAGTATTAACCACGGATCTCACGGATGAATACGGATTAGCCTGGGAGTCCGTTCCGGGCAATCGACTCCATCAGGTTACAGAAGCGGTCCAGTTCATTAAGCGTGGTGTAGACGTTTGGTGTGATACGAATGCCCTTGAATTCTTCATGGACGATCGGTGTCGTGAAGACACGATGTTTGTTGAAGAGGTAACTGCCAATGGCGGTCGGATCGATCCCTCCAATATTCACATTCGCGATCGCACACGACTGATTGGGATCGAACGACGTATTGAAGCTAACTTTCGGTACCTCCTTCAAACGATTCATCCAGTAGCGCGAGAGGTATCTGAGCCGCGCTTCCTTTCGCTTGCCGCCCATCCCGTTATGAAACAGCAACGCTTCACCAATCGCGAGCCGCGGTGCGGCGGAATGAGTGCCGATCTCTTCAAACTTCCGAATGTCGCTGGCCTGTTTCGTCTCCGCCGCCATTAACGGCCAAAGCTTCTCGATCTTGTCGCGCTTCACGTAAAGCAGGCCGCTGCCTTTCGGTGCGTAAAGCCACTTGTGCAAACTCGTCCCGAAGTAATCGCAGCCAAGATCTTTTTGTTTGAAGTCAAACTGCGCATACGAGTGTGCGCCGTCAACAATAGTCTCGATTCCTTTCGCACGGGCCATTTCGCAAATCGTTTTCACGGGTGTGATCTGGCCGGTGATATTCACTTGATGTGAAACAAGAATCAGTTTCGTGCGACTGGTGATTCCTTTTTCAAAAGCGCTCGTGATCTCGTCGAGATTTTTTGGTGGAATCGGAATCTTCACCATCTTCAGGACGAGACCTTCGCGACGCTCGCGCTGTCGCAGCGTGGTCAACATGCGCGGGTAATCCTGCGTCGTGGTGAGAATCTCGTCACCCGGTTTGAAGTCCATTCCCATTAACAGGATCTCGAGCGACTCGGAAGCATTGCGCGTGATCGCGATCTCTTCGCGATCGCAGCCAAACATCTCAGCCAGACCGGTGCGAATCGTTTCAGACTGCGGCTCCAGCAGTTGCCACATCGTGTAGGCAGTCGCATCTTCCTGCTGCCAGATGTAACGAACCAGCGCCTCTGTAACGATACGTGGACTTGGCGAAACACCACCGTTGTTGAGATTCACAATCCCGCGCGTAACGGTGAACGAGTTCTGAATGACGGACCAGTAGTCTTCGTCCATCGCGACTTGTTCCGGCGACAGATGGGCAACATTTCGCGTGGCCGCTTCAATATCTTTCAGTAGAGAGTCAAGCGTTGGAACTGCAAGTGTCGCGAGACCGAGACCCTTGCCGGCGAGTAAGAGGAAATCCCGACGTGTTTTCATGCTTTTCTCCTAGTTGTACAGGATTAAGTGTTGGCGGCTTCATAAACAATCTCGCCATTGATGACCGTCATCACACAGCGCGTTTTCAAAATCTCAGGCGCGGGGATCGTCATGATGTCGGCCGAGAGAATTGTTAAGTCCGCCAGTTTCCCAACCTCGATCGTGCCGCGCAGTTTTTCTTCAAACGCCGCGTAAGCGGGCCAGATCGTGAACATCTTGAGTGCTTGTTGACGCGTGACCGCTTCCTCAGGATGCCAGCCTTCACCTGAAAACCCCTTCTGATCTTTACGAGCAACTGCCGCGTAAAACTCAATCATCGGTTCGCCACGCTCAACTGGCGCATCTGATCCACCCGGAACCACAACTCCCGACTTAATAAAACTCTCCCATGCGTACGAACCCGCAAGACGATCGATACCCAGTCGACTCGGCGCGAAGAAGAGATCGCCAATCGCATGTGACGGCTGCATCGAGGGAATAATCCCGAGCTTTGCAAAACGCGGGATGTCGGCCGGATTAACGATCTGCGCATGCTCAACGCGCCAACGTGGATCTGCAACCATTCTTTGTGAAGCAGGCACGGCTTTCAACGCCGCTTCGTATTCGTCGAGTATAAAACGATTCGCACGATCGCCAATCGCGTGAGTCTCGACTTGAATGCCTTTACGCAAAGCGTCGACCAGCATTGGGCGCAGCTCTTCGGCTTTTACGGTTAAGAAACCGGAAGTATCCGGTGCGTCCGAATATGGTCCCAGCAACGCAGCGCCGCGAGAACCAAGTGCTCCGTCGGACACGACCTTGATCGACCTGACTGTCAGCCGATTTTCAAAAGCACCGATCGTTGGACCTTCCTTGATCAGGCGAGTCGCATTTGGTCCTGGTCCATAGACCGCTTTGTAGATGCGCAGTTTGATCGTTCCGGCGGCGTAGAGTTTTTTGAAGACATCGACGTCGGCGAAGGTGCCGCCTGCATCCTGGATCTGCGTCCAGCCCAGTTCTATGTCTCGTTTCACTCCCAGGACCACCGCTCGCTCTGCATCTTCCGGTGTGGTCGCTGGAACGCGCCGGCGAACAAGTCCCTGAGCACTGTCAAGCAACATGCCATTCGGTTCGCCGTTTTGTTTGTCTTTGGAGATTTCGCCACCGAACGGGTTGGGAGTGTTCTTGTCGACGCCCGCGAGTTTCAATGCGGCGCTATTCGCAACTGCACCGTGTCCATCAGCACGACCGAGAATCACCGGATTCTCAGGCGCGACTTTGTCGAGGTCCCAACGCGTCGGGAATACTGGCGGTGTCCAGTGAGTTTCGATCCATCCGCGTCCTGTAATCCATTCGCCGGGTTTTGCCTGATCGACCCGTGCCTTCAATTTTGCCAGCAAGTCTTCAAGACTCGTCATGCCTTCGAGGTTGAGAGTCATTTCTCGCTGGCCGACCCCTGAAAGGTGTTGGTGCGAATCAGTAAAACCTGGCAACACTGTGTTGCCTTTGAGATCGACCACACGCGTCTTTGGGCCGATGAATTTCTGTGCAGCCTCGTTCGTACCGACGAAGACGATCCGGTCAGCTTTAACTGCGATCGCCTGTGCTTTTGCTGCTTTGTCGTTTGCGGTGTAGACGTTGCCGTTCTTGAAGACAATATCGGCAGCGGATTGTTGTTGAACGGGGATCACGCTCACGAGCAGCAAAATCGCCGCAAAAAAGAAGAGTTTCATGTTTTACCTCGGAGAAAGTCAGGCCACGGATTTGCGCGGATTATAACGGATTACCGCTGTAGAAACTTGTCCAGTTCGGATTTCGTTGGCAGAGCTGTGCGTGCACCGAGTGCACTGCACTTGATTGCTGCAACTGCATTTCCCAACTTCAGGCTCGTCTCGATATCTTCGCCCATGAGAAATCCGTACAAGAACCCTGCATGAAAAGCATCGCCGGCGCCGGTCGTGTCGCGGCAACCACCTGGAGCTTCGAATCCCGGCGATTCGATAAAGCTTCCTTCGTAATAAACCACAGCGCCCGCGGCGCCAATAGTCATGCCAACGAGTGCACAACCAAAACGTTTCTTCAACTCCACGAGCGCTGCGCGGGGGTCTGCCACTCCCGTGACTCTTCCCGGAAACTCTTTCGAACCGATCATGAGATCGATGAACGGAAGCAGTTCCGGCAGTCCTTCGTAAACATTGTCGATGTCGGCCGAAACGATCGTGCCTGATTCCCGGGCAGCCTTTGCCACCGCGACACACGCGGGCGGATCATGAGCGTCAAGGTGCAACACCCTTCCAAGTGCTCCAAACTCAGCCGGTGCTTCTTCGCGCTTGTACGCCAACCTCTCGTCGCGGTCCCAAACGATCGTACGCTCACCGCTACGCGCGTCGATAGTGATGAACGCAATCTGATTTTTCGCGCCTTCGACGATCTCTGCGAAGTCAACGTTGACGTCGTCGTCTTTCAAGGTCTGGAATCCGAATTGACCAGCCGGATCCGATCCAAAACGCCCAGCGTAAGCAGTCTTCAATCCGAGTCGTCGCAATGCCACCATCGCGGTCGCCGTTTGGCCGCCCGCGGACTGCTTGTGATCCAGCAGCCGCATCTTTGTGTCGAAGGCAGGATACTCTGGTACCACGATCAAGTGATCGGTGGCGTTGAGCCCAAAGCCAACTGCGTCAAACGGTTTGTTAGCGGGAGCTGTAAGTGGAAAAAGCATTTTCCTCAGCTAGAATAGCATCTGAATAAAGTGAATATCGAAGAGAAACTCAAGGAAATCCCGACATCGCCCGGCGTCTACCTCCACAAAGACACGGCCGGGAGGGTGATCTATGTCGGTAAGGCGAAAAACCTGCGCAGCCGCGTTCGTTCGTATTTTCGGGCCCGGCCTTTCGACCGGAAAACCGACGCACTCGTCGGACAAATTGCAGATCTCGAATTCATTGTTACCGACAACGAAGTTGAAGCATTAATTCTCGAAGCCGCGCTCGTCAAGCAGCATAAGCCGCGTTACAACATCAAGCTTCAGGACGACAAGTCGTATCCGCACCTGAAACTCACCATTAACGAGCCGTTTCCAAAAGTGGTGATCACGCGTCGCATTCAACGCGATGGCGCACTCTACTTCGGTCCATTTCTTCCGGCAAGCCTGGCGCGCAGAACGATCGATCTGATTAACCGGACATTTCAGTTGCGCACCTGCGACATCGAGATCGACGGCAAAGCACCGCGACCGTGTCTCGAGTATCACATCAAACGATGCCTGGGTCCGTGCGTCAAGGGACTGTGCACGCCGGAACAATATCAGGAAGCAGTGCGCGACGTAAGACTGCTACTTGAAGGACGCAACAAAGAACTTGCTGATGCACTCGAGTCGCGCATGTTTGAAGCATCGGATGCGACGCACTACGAGCTCGCGGCAAAGTATCGAGATCTGCGCAAGACTGTCATAAGGCTTTCGGAACAACAGAAGATGGCAACCACTTCCGAAAGCGATATCGACATCTTTGGTTATTACCGTGAGGGGCAGCGCCTCGCCCTCCAGCTCTTCACGATGCGCGAAGGAAACATCGTCGGGCGCAGAGAATTCTTTTGGGAAGACCTGCCTGAAGATGTTTTCGATCCGGCGGAGTTTTTGAGCGATGTTCTGTCGCAGTACTACGCATCGGATTACGTGCCGCGCGAGATCTATGTGCCGGTGGATTTCAACGATCGCGAGCTGCTCGAGAAAGCGCTGACAAAACGCAAAGGCCGTCGTGTAAAGATCTTCGATCCGCAACGCGGCGAAAAACGCGACATGATCGATCTCGTCGACAAGAATGCAAAGCTTGCCTTTGAACAACGGTTCCGGATTCTCAAGCCAGATATGAAGCGTGTGCTCGAAGAACTACAGGAAACGCTCGAGCTGCCGCATTTTCCTTCACGGATTGAGTCGTTTGATATTTCGCACATTCAGGGTGCTGAAAATGTTGCCGGGATGGTCGTTTGCGATAACGGCAAAATGAATCGCTCAGAGTATCGCAAGTTCAGAATCAGAAGCGTTGAGGGAGCAAATGACGTTGCCTCGATGCATGAAGTGGTAACGCGCCGCTACCGCCGCCTGCTCGAAGAAGGAAAACCTTTGCCAGACCTAATCATGATCGACGGCGGTAAGTCTCAACTCAATGCGGCAGCCAGTGCGATGAGTGAGCTTGGTCTGGAAGCGATTCCAATGGTCGGCATCGTTAAGCCGCCCCAACGGCACAACGACGTTGCGTACCTGCTGATGAAAGGCCGTGAGGATGAGCCGATCTATCTCGACTCCCACTCGTTAATCCTGCGCCTGTTACAAATGGTTCGCGATGAAACGCACCGCTACGCTGTTACCTATCATCGCAAGCGTCGCGAACTTCGCGACTTCACCTCTGAATTGACTGCAATTCCGGGCGTGGGAGACAAACGTAAAGGAAGACTGCTGCGTCACTTCGGTTCGATTCAACGCATCGCGCGCGCAGGAGTTTCGGAATTGACGCCTTTCGTGGGAAGGAAGACGGCGGAAGAAATTGCAGAGCACTTCGAACGGCAACGACTACTTGCCACCTCAGCAAAGCCATCCACAGATTACACAGATGAACAAAAACCTTCTGTGTAGTCTGTGGATCATGTTCCCTGGCCTTTAACGCCGCTGAATTCGTAGGTTAAATATAGTTTGAGGGAACCGTCGAGAATCTCGGCTCGCACATCTTTCGCGCGTGCTCTGACCGCCCCATTGCTTGCTTTGACTGGAATCATCAAAGAGAGCTGTGGCTCGCTTATTAAAACAAGAGGATTCACCTTTTGATTAATCGCACCCTGCACAAACACAGTAACAAAGTTATTCGCGATTGGATTCACTCCTTCCAGATTCACGCCCTCCACATTCACGTAACCGTAAACGGTCTGCTTCTGCTCATCGAAAGATAACTTGATATTTGTTTGCGCCCACCCTTTGAACTGCATGCAGCCTCCGAGGTTGTAGCTGCCTGTAAAGGCGAGCGGCGCGTAGATGTTGCCATTCCGAAACTGCACGCCCGTCTTCGCACCGCTTCCCTCTGGCAAGAGCGTGATCGTGTTTGCGCAGCCACCCTGCAATGCCGCGTTTTCAACTCGCTCGGAACTGTTTCGCACCTGGCCCAACTGAAAAGTCGGCGTACCCAAACCGTTGAAGGTCGTAGCCATTACGGCGTCAACAAAGTTTTGTTCGAGTGCGACGACAACAGTGCCGGGCGGATTTGCTCCCTGGGTTGGCGCCTGGACCGGCTGCCCGGGCACCGCTTTTGCCGGCGGCGTGCCCAGGAAAAAGACCGCAGCGCCACCGCCAAGCAAAATTCCCACGAGGAGGATGACAACATATCTCATCTGTTTACCTTCACTGTGTTGGACTCGGACTCGTCGCCGGCGACGGCGGCGGCGGCGCTGAATTCATATTCGTCAGCAGGGCTCTGAGTACCGCTGCCACTGTATTCGTCACCGCGTTCACCTGTGCTCTTACCTGCGACTCGGAAACCTTGTTCATACCTGGCGGTATTTCAAAAAGACTCGGATCGACATTCGTCTGAATGTCGCGCATCTCTGCTACCACCTTCGCGCCTTTTACTCCCTGTACATTACCACTCGCCTCGCTAAAAAGTTCCGCACGCAGTGGCAATCCGGTGTCTTTGTCGATGTATATGAACGATTCCGTGTGGACTTCGCCTGCCGATGTCTTCGTCTCAGCAGTTTTTGCATAGCGATACTTCAGAGCTGTTCTTCCAGCTTGTTGTTCTTCGCCGACGAATTCAATGCCACGAAGCCTGTCCAGGTAACTTACCAGTTGGCCGGGCGTCATCAGCTTATGAATCTGAAAGCCGGTGGCCTCGGGCGTCAACTCTGCATATTGCTTACGCGCTGGAGCGATTCCATATTGCACGCCGGCGTGTTCGAGATAAACCAGGTCGGATCCGTCGGGCAATTTGAAGGACAGTCGCCGGTCGTTTCCGTTCCTGGCAACTTCTGCAGAGAGCGTCGGGATCCCGATCGCCTTGTCGCCTCCTTCGGTTTCTGCCGTAAAGACAATTGTGGCTCGGTAACTTTCCGGTTCTTTTGCGGCGATGGTTGAAGGAGCAGTGCTGGCGTTGATGTTCGCGCCGGTCACATTAGCGTTTACGTTGGTGTTTACATTGGTGTTTATGTTGGCATTAGCCTCTGGACCACGCGTACACCCACTGGCTGCAATAACGGCTATTGAAATAGCTAACACAAGCATAAAGACCGGCGGTCTGGCGTCGGTATTTTTCATCTTTGCATTCTCCGAAGTTCGCGCTTCCGCGCGACGTTATTTGTCAGGGGGTGTTAAAGAAGGGAAGGCAGATAGGATAACACAGAGTTAGGCCACAGATGAACGCGGATTGGCTCCGTTTCATTCGCGTTAATCTGTGTTCAGTATTGACTTCGCTTATCTTTTCTAATAGAAATCTGCGCATGAAACACATACTGGTCCTGCTGCTGCTAGGCTGCGCTCTTTCTCTTTGCAATCTTTCCGAGCGATTACATAAAAGCAATTCCAATTCGAGCTCATCCGGTTCGTCCGGTTCCAGTGGCTCGAGTGAGCGATCTGCTGAACACGGGCAACCTACCGCCGCGCAGACCGCCGCGCTTGCGGGTGGTCAACAAATAAAGTGGGACCGACAAGGGATGTCATTCACTGTTCCTCCAAACTGGAAGGAACTGGAGAATGAGTCAAAGTCTTTTCTATGGAACTCGGGTGGCTCCGGCGCCGCCTCGCTGAACGTAAGCATCTCGCCGATGGACGACAGTTTTCCGACCGAAGTCAGTATTCAGGCGTTTTATGACGGCGCAAAGACGCGTGCGAAGAACGGTGAAGTGGACGAGTTGAAATGGGTTGAAATCGATGGACTGACGGGCGTTCAGTTTCGGGAGTCTAATCCTGAGCATCCTGACGGCATTCGCCGCCTGCAATGGCTCGCCTACCGAAAATATCTGGGTCAAGTCCAGATGATCAATCTAATGCTTTCCTCTGAAGGTAAGGATTTCGATCGTCACAAAGACGCGATGTACGGAATCCTTTATTCAACCAAGGTCGCACATTAGTCGGAACTGGCAGGTATAGGTCCTATAGGACATATACTCCCTATTGACCTGCGGCAAAGTGCCCCGTTCTGAATCAAAAATCCCGCTCGAACGGAATTATTGTTGACATACTCCCCACTATAGGCTAACTGTCTGCGAGTTTTTAGAAGGTCCTTACGATCCTTTCGGAGTTTTCCTGGGCTGTCACCCAAGCCTGATGAATAAAAACTGGTCCCTCTCGCAAGAAGCCTTCGACGAATTGCTCGGTTGGCTTGATTTAGATCGTGAACAGGCTGCAATCAAGTATGAACAAATGCGTGCTCGTCTGATTAAGCTCTTTGTTGGACGGGGATGCGTCGATGCTGAAGATCTGGCCGATGAAACAATCAATCGCGTCACTAGTAAACTCAGGGACATCAAAGACCAGTACTACGGCGACCCCATGCGTTACTTCGTGGGTGTGGCGAACAAGGTCCACCTCGAGTATTTGAGGAGGAAAACACCACAACCGCCGTCATTACTGCCGGCCGACTCGAGTCGGGTCGAACTGGAATATCGCTGCCTCGAACGTTGTGTCGAACGGCTAAGCGAAGAAGATCGCAACTTGTTGCTACGTCACTACGGCGCCAAAGGTCGAACAGAGGCCGAACGGCGGAAGGCACTCGCTGACGAGCTCCGGATCAGTCTAAACGCTTTACGAATTAGGGTTTATCGCATTAGGCAGGCTCTGAAAGAATGTGTGGAGAAGTGCATCCAAGATTCCATGGATTGAAATAAGCGGTTCGTTTCTGTCATTAACATTAGGAGCAAGGCTCGCGCCCGGAGAAGACAATTGGACCTCGATACAAACGAGATGCGAAGTTACCTGTTGGGCACTTTGGATAAGGATCAGCGGGTGCAATTTGAAGAACGAATTCTGTCTGACCCGAGCGTTTACGAAGAGCTTTTGGCTGCTGAAGAAGAGTTAATTGATGAGTACGTGGCTGGCGACTTATCAGCGAAAGAGCAGCAACAGTTTGATCAGCACTTCCTAATAACCGCCGAACGGCAAAAGAATCTACGTTTTGGTCAACTGCTGTACAGGTATGTGAACTCCCACATAGCCCTGGACAAGTTTGAGCCGTCCATAACTCAACCGACGCACCAGACACCGGTAGACCACTCGTTCTCAATACTTCGGACCCCGCTTCGGAGGTGGTCCACGATCGCAATCACTGCCACTATTTTCGCCTGCATCGGGATAATCTCTCTCGACTGGTTCACAAACAAGAGAGAAGCGGCAGGTGACGTTCAGCAAACAATCCCGCGTGTAGTTATCGTTACGCTCGCGCCAGCCGCAACAACCACGCAGCGGGTTACCATGCCGCTCAGAGGCGTCGAGGTCAAACTCGAGCTGGAATTGACCAACGCGACCTTTCGTAACTACAAGTCGGAGCTATTTCGTGAGAACCGATCGCTGCAGGTCTCGGACGAACTAAAGATCGAGGCGAAGGGGGAGCAGCACATCGTGCCTTTTACCGTGACGGGAGAAATGCTCAGTCCGGGGGATTACCAGGTCAAGCTGAGTGGGGTTTTGGAGTCAGGTCAGGACGAGTTTATCGACAACTATTCTTTCCGCGTTATCGAGTAAGTCCTCACTTACTTTATTCCGAAAAAATTTCTCGAAATGTTTGCCCCTCAAAAGTCATAACAAGTGAAGCGTCGCAATTTAGCAAACACCCCACGCGCGACGGGATCCCTCACTACATGCTGTGGGCATGTCCTCATAGATGAAGGCGAGCGACTGTGTGAACAAGTCGCTCGCCTTGTTTTTTGATTAATTACGGATTTGCACGGCTACTTATTGCTTGCGAATGTAGTTCCGGTGCACCCAGCCATCCTTCTGCGCACGATCCTGAGTCTCGAAGAAGATGTTCTTTTCGCCTTCCCTCGTTATTACTTTCACCCGTGACGTCACGTCTTTGCCAGCCGCAGCCGGCTTCTCTGACTCGGCCAGAAACGACTCCACTATTTCACTCGCGATCGGTTTCGCCTCAACGTCGTTCTGCAATTCAGCTACCGCTTCGACCGCGCTTGCCTTGATCAGTTTGGGCCAGAGTTTGACGAACAGCGCTCGCGAGGCGTAAACATCAGCGCTGTTTACGTGTCCGTTTATCGCGAACACATAACCAATCACGTCGCTCTTGTTTTGCACGATTCCCGAAAGGGCCTGGAGGTATGCAGAGGTCGTCTCTTTTACCTTCGAGTTTTCGACTGATAACTCCAAACTCGACGCCGACGCCCCGTCTTTCACGCTCGCGCCAACATTCGCGCTTAACTTCTCCTGGGCCAGACTCACAGTCTTCCAAACTGCTTGTTGAGAGTTATCTTTTTTCGCAGCGAGTTTGATTTCCCTCAACGCAACGGAGTTTTCAGAGCTGCTGAAAGATGCAGCTTCTTCGCTTCCTCTTTTGCTCCACCGGCCCGACTCCACACAAAACGCCCCAATCGCCATGCGTCCCGATTTTGGCGGTACGATAAAGTCCATCGAGATCATTCGATCTTGCTCACCGCCACGGACAATGTCGCCAGCCTGAACGTAGATGTCCTGATTGGAAAAATTTCTGATGGCGAGTTCGTTAACGTCCTTTGTCTCATAAACCCGCACTTTCTTTTGCGCGAGTGCTTCCTGAAGAGTAAGAAAGTTCTTGTTAGTCAGGTCTTTCCCATGCACGAGAAACACCGTCAGGTTTCCGTGAGTGTACGGGCCTGACAAACGGTAGCCGGACGACGCGGCCTGGTCCTGTGGTTTGGCGGTTCCCTCGCTTGAGGAATTCTGGGCCAGGGCGCTGAAGAACAGTAAAGGGAGACCGAGAAGAAGAGAAACGAACGCAGTTGGGATTAAGTATTTTGACTTCATGGTCGTACTCCTGATTAGCGAAATGGACTGTGGGGAGACCATTCGTTGGACCACTAACTTTGCGGTTAGAAGAACGCTACAAATGAAGACTTCTTGCGGTCTGAGACGAGGTTAAACCGAAATTCGTTGCACGGGTTGGCCGCTTATTCTGCTTATTCACTATGGACGGTGGGGGAGTCGGCGTGTGGGACGAAGCACATCCGGCAGCGCGCTTCGTACTTGTCAGCGGCGCCTACCGCGACGCGCTCCTGCGACTCAAAGGTACGTTGAGAGTAATTTGCCGGCTGGCCGCACTTCATGCAGATGGCGTGGGTCTTAGTGATGTATTCGGCAATTGCCAGGAGTTGTGGCATCGGCTCCCATGGTTTGCCGGTGTAATCCTGATCGAGCCCGGCTATGATCACGCGGACACCGCGACGCGCGAGCGTGTTGGCCACATTAATGAGTTCGTTATCGAAAAACTGTCCCTCATCGATGCCAACCACCTCGGTGTCCGGATCAATCTTGGCGAGTACTTCGGCCGCCGAGCGACTGTTGAGTGAGTCGTGACGCATCTCTGAATGCGAAACAATCTGACTTTCGGAAAACCGCGAATCTATCTCCGGTTTGAAGACTTGTACTTTCTGGCGTGCAATCTTTGCCCGCCGCAAACGACGGATCAACTCCTCCGACTTTCCTGAGAACATGGACCCTGCAATTACTTCAACCCACCCGGCATTCTCACGCGAGCGCGAGGGTGGTTCGTCGTGATTCACTTGTGCCACTAGTTCATCCATTCTGCTCTGATCGTTTTACCTGATTATAAAGTCTGGGATTGTAAAAAGGCGCGAAGGCGGCAATCAGCGCTAACTCAAAACTCATCGAACGCGTTACCAGATCGCGTGATAAAACACCCCACGCTCCCTGTTTACTGCGAATATCATGACCGCCCGTTACTTCGTCGATTACAGCACCCAACTCACGACGGCCTTCGACCACCGTCTTGACGATCTGCGGTGGTACGGAAATCGACGGCGCAGCGCCGAATGACCCCTGTTGTCCGTCTGTTGCGTAAGCCCAACCACGCAGGAATGTGTGCCATTCACCTTCGATCGAGATCGAATGAAAGCCTCCTTCGAGACCGACGTAAATATCGGCTTCGAGTCTTCGACTTCTCAATGCGTCGCGCGCGGCAAGCGCTCGTTCGCGTGCTCCCTGCATTAACTGCCAGTCAGTCAGTGGCATTGCCGGTAGATTCGTCTCGACGCGCCGCGCAACCACGTTCGCATTAGCCCAATCTGGGTCAATTGTGGCCACACGTGCGACGCTGGCTCGCACCGCCATGATTTTTGCCGCACGATCAGACCCCAGGGCGATTGTCTTGACTGCCACAGTTACTCGATTGATTCCTGCCGTCCGGAAATTAGCAGACTAAAATGCAAGCTGTATTGCGTGAGAGGCTATAACACAGCGCGCCCACTCCGTCAAAATCGCATTCTGCATTTGCTTCAGACACATTTTGAACGTCTCTGACATTAAAGAGTAAAGGCTCTGAGGTTTGAAGAGGAACTTACTTAGGGAGACTCTTTCGAAAGGTGTTTGAAAAATCCCATGGCTGCGGCCAAAGAAATCTTGACAGAACGACAACTTAGGAATAGCCTGTCGCACCTCTGATTCGCATCCTATTGCCAGAGCATCCTCGGTCTTTTCTGTACGACTAAACCTGTTTAGCGTCCTTTGGGAAGCCAACCTTAGAAGCCCTGAAGAGTCTTCCCAAAAACTATTTGACTCCCAAATCCCTAGGAGGATCTACCAATGCAGACGAAAGAATGGACGCTGATGTTCTATTTTGCCAGCGACAATCCCCTCGCTTCGACAATTGTTTCGCAACTTAAAGCGATCAAAGACGCCGGATACCATCCGGATGCCAACGTCATAGCTCACTTTGACCCTCATGATGCAAACACGCCAACCCACCTTTTCGACATCAATCACGTGAGCAAGTTCTGGAACCCAAACCAATCGGAGGTCGGGTTCGCAAACAACAATCCATTTGTTAGAGACCTGGTTTTAGATCGCCTCTGGGGCGAAAACAACGAAGCTATTAGAGAAACTGTTGTCCAGCACGTTGCAAAACCGGACTGGACTCCGCCAGGTACGACGTTTGATCCGCCCAAGCCTACCGCGGAAATGGATGGAGAACAGGAACCAAAGGAGTCTCTCGAGAGTTTCCTGAAGTTCTGTCGTGAGTCGTATCCCGCTCGACACTACATGCTCTTCATTCTCGGACATGGTCAGGTCGTCGGCAACGACAATCTTCTCTTCGACGATCACTCAACCAGGAAGGCGCTGACTCTCTGCGAGCTCGGTGAGGTATTGCGCTCGTTCAATGGTGATGTTCAAAACGATCGAGAGCGCGGGCAAGTCGAATTGGTAACTCTGCATAGTTGCTCGATGAGTGCATTTGAGGTCGCGTATGAACTGAAAGGCGCCTCGAACTACATGCTGGCTTCGCAGGGTCCCACATATGTGGGAAATCTGCCTTATAAACAGATCTTGATTCGACTCTTCAATGATCTGAACGCTGGGCTGGCGCCTGATGACATAAATGGCTTTCATGATAATCGCGACGGCAAGCAGAGTCTGGTGGAAAAACTATCCAGACCGACTGAGCCTGTGGCGAAGTTCATTCATGGAAAGCTGTCAGCTTCAACCGTTGCAGCCCTGGAAACGTTCACCCCAGGAAGCCAACCTGATTCAGATCTGCTGTCGGTAATCCTCAAAGAGGTCAACAAACTTCTCGAACGAGAAGACACGGATGGCGAATTGCTGAAATTGCTCTCCCGCAATGGCAATAACGGCACAAAAAATCACCGGCGAATATTTGGGGCAGCAAATCGCAGGAGAATTAACCGCTTACTGCTTGCCGACGCGTTCCCTGAAGTATCGCGCTTTCCGAAATCCAATATCGGAACTATGCTGAGCAAGATCTTTTACTACACCCTCTACAATAGTTACGACTTCCAATTGGCAGGATATCCATACGACCTGTGTCTAACGAATCTGAATAAGGTTTCGGACACTGAGGATCCCATCAATCAACTCGCCGACATTTTGATCGAGGCCCTGAAAAGTAAGAGTCCGATCCCGAAACAACTCATCCTGCTCGCGCACTGGGACGCTCAAAGCTTTTATCAGGAGGAATATGTTGATCTTTACGATTTCTGCTTCTGTCTCAGGAATCGATGCATGGAATTGGAGGCTGGTCTAAAGGATATTCTTCCAGAGGCTGGTATAAATGCCATCCCCACTCTGACGGGCATTGCCAAGGCTTGTGAGGACATGATTGACGTGCTGGAAAAGGGCAGTGAAAAGTTTGTTACCCTGGCTGCATTTGCCGGCGCCGCTTTCCAATACTCCCACGGCCACTCTATCTACTTCCCATGGACGAAACCTGACGACGAGAGATGGGAAAAACAGTATGAAGAGTACCGGCTCAATCGAAAGACACGATGGCGGGATTTCCTGAACGTCTATTTCGAGAAGACAATGCGTAAGACCAGAGAAGAAGAACTGGGAGCAAGGGGAAAACCGAGAGCTCCCAAGGGAATAACCGACAACCTTCTTGCGCTGGTGGGCCAGATTGGAGCACACGTGTTTGCAGGTGATGGAAGTTTAGCGAAACCTGGGCCCGACGCTCCGATGGGTAAGTATGGACCAGATGATCCTTTTGGCTCCGGGGGTTGTAATTGCCCCGGCATTAAGAACTATCCGTCCTTCACCAGCATAGTGAAAAAAGAAGGGGGCGCCGAAGTGCCTTTCCATGTAAGTGAAGACTTCCTGGACGGTCAAACCATGGTCTCAGATCCAAATGGTTCGTAACGAATGAGAGTGACGGTAGCACTACTGCTGTTTCTTTTGGGTTTTTCCTTGCTGGGAATAAATGCCCCGAGGCCTTCACCGAGCCTCGGGGCTGTGATGGGACAGACCACGCCAAACCCCACAGGCAATCCCCCCACAGTGGACGAGCGCAGACTTGCAATTGACCAACTGAACGACTCGGCGCCGGAGTCGGCACTCAACGAAGCCATTAAATCAAGTAGGGATATTCATTACCCAGCCGGCGAAGCTAAGGCATTACTGCTTCTTAGCGAACTACAAAATCTCAACAAAAATCATGCGACTGCAGTGCTTACCGCGCAGCAGGCTCTGGCCATCTGGAAAAGTCAGAATGATAAAGCCGGCATTGCTCGCGCCTATGACAAAATCGGGACTTACTACCTGGCACAAAACATGGTTGGTGAGGCAAGTCGGAGCTTCGCGCAAGCGCTCGCACTCTGGCGCGGATTGAACGATAGGACCAATCAAGCCTCAGCCCTCACTTCATTGGGTTACATTGAAATTCGCAAAGCGGATTGGGAAGCAGGTGTCAGTTATTTTAGTCAAGCCTATCCGTTGCTCGACGAACAGGCTGAACCGGTGGAGATGGGCCGGATCGCTACTGGTTTAGGCGCCTCATACCTGGAGACTGGCTCACTCGAACTCGCGACGATTCAGTTTCAAAGAGCGCTGGATCTGTACCGGCGAGGCGAGGATCGAATCGGGATAGGCTATGCCACTCGTGCTTTAGGACTCTTGTCATTCCTTTCCGGAGATCTCAACCAGGCGGTCAGTTACCTGGAACAAGCTCTCGATGCATTTAACGACCTCAAACTGGGAATTGCGTACGTGAACGAGATTCTCGGTCGAGTTCGAATCGAGCGCGGTGAATATGCAGCGGCGCTAAAGGATCTGGAGTCTGCCCTGACGATCTACACGGAAAAAAAGAACCCAAACGAAGCGGCTCGGGTGCGCGCTTTGTTGGGCCGGTCATACGATCGCCAGGGACAGTGGAGTCACGCGAGAGCTCATTATCAGGAAGCCTTGAAGGCTTTTATCGGCCAACAGGATCGCGTGAACCAGTCAGCAGTCTATTACGCACTCGGTAAGCTGGAGATGAAGTTGCGAGATTACGATGCGGCAAGTGCGCACCTGCAACAATCGATCGAGGTAACCGAAGGCGTGAGACGCGGTTCGACGAGTGCTGATTTGATGTCCGCCTTTTCGGCCAGCGTGCAGGAACGTTACGAAGCTTACATCGAATGTCTCATGAAGCTGCATGAGAAACAGCCAACCCGTGGATTTGCAGTTAAGGCATTCGAAACCAGTGAGCTTGGACGAGCCCGCACTCTTTCTGAAATGCTGTTCGCGATGCAGACCAACCTCGCACCCGGCGTCGATCCAAAACTTGCTGCCCGGCAAAAATTCCTGCAACAGACAATTCGAATAAAAGAAAACGATCGAATAAAACTTCTCACACAAACAGCGAAACCAGAGAAGCTAAAAGCGCTTGAAGAAGAGATCGGACGTCTGGAAGCTGACTACAAAAACGTCAACGACACGATCCGATCGCGTTTCCCGGCCTATGACGAAATCAGCCGACCCACTGCGTGGGATTTGCGCCGGATCAAAGAGAATGTTCTCGGCGACGACGATGCCGTGTTGCTCGAGTACATTCTTGGTGCGGAGAACAGTTATGCCTGGACCATCACTCGCGATCAGTTCACGACTCACAAACTGGGACCACAAGAAGATATCAACAAAGCGGTGCGGCTAGTTTATGAGTTGCTGTCAAGTTCCTCCACGACCGGCAATGAAAATGAGTTGAATAAAGCGATCGCTAACCTCAGTAAGTTAGTTTTAACTCCCGTAGCCACGGCTTTGAACAAATCACGAATCATTCTCGTAGCTGATGGACCTCTCAATTACATACCGTTTCAGCTGCTCCTCAATAACGGTGAGCCTTTGATTACCAGCTACGAAATCGTAAATGTTCCTTCGGCATCGATCCTCGGACAGTTGCGCCAGGAGAAACAGCAGCGCCGGCCCGGCACAAGGGTGCTCGCGGTGTTTGGTGATCCGGTGTTTGCTTCGAACTACAATCAGTTCAAAGACGCAAACGCAAGTGAACTTGTGACCGCGGCGTCGCAACGCGCCGTGCGCGATGTTGAGCTGGACGCAGACAAATTCGATCCAAACAGTATTCAGCCTTTGTTGTACTCGAAGCTCGAGTTGAAGAATCTGACTGATATAGCCGGAGCTAAGTCGGTCGTCATGAGTGGCTTTGATGCTTCACGTGACACGCTCAACAATCTCGATCTGTCGCAGTATTCAATCGTGCATTTCGCGACTCATGGACGCCTCGATCCAACGAGACCTGAACACTCGGGAATCTATTTATCGATGGTCGATACGACGGGAAACCCGCAGGATGGCTTTATTACGACGCCGGATGTTTTTCGTCTTCACGCGCCGGTTGATCTCGTAGTGTTGAGCGCATGTCGAACAGGATTGGGCAAGGACGTTAGAGGCGAAGGATTGATCGGTCTGACGCGCGGCTTCATGTATGCAGGGGCGTCGAGCGTGGTGGCGAGTTTGTGGAAAGTCGACGACGAAGCAACTGCGGAATTGATGAAGCACTTCTACCTTAACATGCTGCAAAAAGGGATGCGACCGGCTGAAGCACTGCGCGCGGCTCAGAACACGCTGCGACTGAATCCGGCATGGCAGTCGCCGCACTTCTGGGCTGGTTTCATACTTCAGGGAGAGTTTAAAGAACCGATCAGGTTACCAGCGCCGACTGGTGCGCCACGAGCCGTTCAGAACGCAGTCGGCGGTGCGTTATTGCTGATGCTTTTGATTGGAATCGGATGGGGCTTCAGACGCCGCCGGTAGATCGGCCTACTCGATGTCGAAGTAATAACTGCCGTTGATGCGGTGCGGGGTTCCGTCGGGATTGATGATGAAAAGCTGAATGGCGTATCGACCACGCCTCAATAATGATGCCGGAACTTTGACTGTGATGGTCTGATCGGTGCGTTGTTCAATGGTTAGATCTCGCTCGGCTTCATCGCCTGAAATCAGTTTCACACGATAATCCTTTGCGCCTCTCGCCTGTTCAGGAAGCGCGAGATTCGCCTGAACGCCTGCCATCCCCGACTCCAGTTTCAGTCTAGCCGCCGCGTCGCCCTCGCCACGGCTAGTGTTACTGATCGACAAATCAAGCAGGGCAAAGTTTGTCGAACGCGAACGGAACGAATCCGAGATCAGAAAGATCCCCACTGCGATAATCGCTACGGCCGCCGCCGTCGCCGCGAGACGCAAAGACTGGCTCTGCCAGAACACCTGTATTCGCTCAAAGAAACCTGATGCTGCGACAGGTTTTGCGACTGTGCCTCCTCGTTCAGCAACAGCTCGCTCAAGTAGTTCGGCGGCAAATCTGAGTTTCTTCTGACCTTCAGTCGTCGCTAAAAACTTCTCTTCAAATCCTCTGCGTTCACTCCCCTGTAGTTCGTTTCGAGCGTACTGGTCTGTCACCTCGTCGACTATCGTGTCGAACTCCTCCACAAAGGAGGGTTCAGTCAGCAGACGAAGTTCCAGCCTCTCCGCGCCGGCCTCATCCAATTGGCCAGACAGGTATCGTCTTATTTCGTTTTCCTGTTCTTTTGTGATGGTGACTGCTCCTAATACCGCCGCTAATTACTATGACTTGAGACCGCGCTTTTGTTCCTTCCTACATCGTCGATGCAACGAAGTACGCATTTTTCGAGGCTTACGCGCAGGTGATGCGCGCGGGTTCGTAAAGCCCCCTCACTGATTGCAAGCTCGCGAGCCATTTCCCGGTGGTGCACGATTTTTTCATGCCCGTGGTAAAGATGATAGTCAAGAATGAATTCCTGCTTGTCTCGCGGCAAGAGTTCCAGACACTTCGACAAACACTCGGATGTATCACTCCTGGAAGGCTCAATCGTGGGAGTGCGCGGCAATTCGTCCGTAGCTATTTCCTTGCGTCGACCGGCTTCCATAACGATATTCCGTGCCACACCATGAAAGTAACGTGCTGGATCGCCAACGTAACCCGCCTTAATTTCAGGTAAGCGTTTTGCAACTCGATCGATTGCCTGGTCCGTATAGTACTCAGCGTCGCTCACGCCTTTTGACGCAAAGATCCGGATCAATCCGGTCCGGATCGCTTCGTAACGTTGACCCGCCTTTTCACGATCAGAATCGAGCCATTCAAGCAACGCATCAAATGGTTCCATTGTGTCGGTCAACTTTTCACGGTTCCTTAAAATACTGGGGATCGATAAGACGTGTGCAGCGTAAGTCAGCAGCCCGGTGAGAGCCCGCATAAAACTAGCTCAGAAGCAGGGCAATAGCAAGAACCCTCATCTTGACATTCAATACTGTGGTTGCTGTAATCCGAGTTAAATAATCTACTATCAACGAGAGCTTTTGGAGGTGCTTTGAGTGACGATCGATGAATTAGTTTACGATTGGAATACGGTTGAACCGTCTCTCACTGCGCCTAACCGCCACATCAGTATTGACGACGAGACACTGCGCGATGGTCTTCAGTCACCCTCCGTTTCGGAGCCGCCTGTCGAACAAAAACTTGAATTGCTTCACTTAATGGAGGCGCTCCAGATCGATACTGCGGACATTGGTCTGCCCGGAGCCGGCGGAACACATGCTGCTGGAGTGGAACGATTAGCTCGCGAGATTGCCGACAAGAAACTCAAGATCAGACCAAACTGCGCTGCGCGAACTCATCGCAACGACATCATTCCAATTGTCGAAATCTCCCAGCGCGCCGGTATTCCGATCGAAGCGTGCACCTTCATCGGTTCTTCTTCGGTGCGGTTCTTTGCTGAAGACTGGACGCTGGAAAAGTTGTTGCAAATGACCGAGGAGGCTGTCTCGTTTGCCGTGAGCCAGGGACTTCCGGTGATGTACGTGACGGAAGACACGTCTCGTGCGAAACCTGAAACAATTCGCGCGCTCTACACAACTGCCATTCGCTGTGGGGCGAAAGCAGTTTGCGTTTGCGACACAGTCGGACATTCAACTCCAGACGGCGCGCGCTCAGTTGTTCGCTTTGTGAAGAACATCATCGAAGAACAGGGTGGCAACATCCGTCTTGACTGGCATGGCCATCAGGACCGTGGACTTGGCGTGATCAATTCTATTGCGGCAATCGAAGGTGGCGCCGATCAGGTGCACGGCTCAGCGCTGGGAATCGGCGAACGCGTCGGCAACACGCCACTCGATCAGTTGTTGGTGAATCTGAAACTGCTCGGTTGGATCGATAACGATCTGTCGCGTCTCGGCGAATATTGTCATACAGCGGCGCGCGCGTGCTGCTGGAGTGTGCCTGCAAACTATCCGGTATTTGGTCGAGACGCCTTTCGCACCGCAACTGGTGTTCATGCGGCTGCGGTTATCAAGAGTTACAAGAAAGGCGATCGGAGGCTGGCCGATATTGTTTACTCGGGGGTTCCGGCAGGTGAGTTTGGTCTCGAGCAGGTGATCGAGATTGGCCCGATGAGCGGAAAATCAAACGTGATTTACTGGCTCGAAAAGCGCGGGCTGGAACCAAGCGAGGTCCGTGTGAATCGGATCTACGAACGTGCGAAAGCGGCTAGTGGCGTCCTCGAAGAGAGCGAGATAATGAGTTTGTTGTGACGAGTGTTCATCCGCGTAAATCTGTGGCTGACCTCATGTCGTCGCCTCACGTGACGCGCGCACTCCGTTTCTTCGAAAGTAATGCAGCAGCAATCACTGAGGAACACGTCCGGATCTGCACCGTTCCAGCGAGCCCATTTGCAGAACAGGAACGAGCGGAGTATCTCAGCCGGAAGTTTCGAGATCTCGGATTAACTGAGGTCGAGATTGATGAAGAGGGAAACTGCCTGGGACTGTTCAAAGGCTCTTCACAAACGCCGCTGCTGGTCGTGAGCGCTCATCTCGATACAGTTTTCTCAAGCGATACAGACTTCACCGTTATCAAGCGCGACGAAAAACTGTTTGCTCCCGGAATCGCGGACGACGGTTGTGGACTAGCGGCGCTGATCGCACTTGCGGAAGCAATTCAAACCGAACAAATACCTCTTGAAGGTTCGATCCTGTTCGTCGGAACGGTTGGTGAAGAAGGTGAAGGTAACCTGCGTGGAGTTCGTCACCTGTTCACAAAGAATCGTTGGGCTTCGCAAATCGATGCGTTTCTGAGTTTCGATGGACCAGGACTCGATCGCATTACAAATCGAGCTTTAGGGTCTCGTCGTTACCGCGTTGAGATTACTGGACCAGGTGGCCACTCCTGGGGTGATTTTGGTTTGCCAAATCCGGTGCACGCGATCGGTCGCGGTATTGCCCGGCTGGCTGGTTATCCCGTGCCAAGAGATCCACGCACAACATTCAATGTCGGCCGGATCGAAGGTGGCACAAGCGTCAACTCCATCCCGCGCAGTGTAAGTATGGAAGTAGATCTTCGCTCTGCTGCTGAGCAAGGGTTGCAGCGTCTTGATGCGTTCTTCCGGCGCGCGATGAAAGATGCTATTGACGAGGAGAATGCGACCAGACGCGCCGGCGATCCTTTGCTCAATCTGAAAGTTGATCTGATTGGTGAAAGACCTACGGGTGAAACCAGAGCTGATTCACCGCTGGTGGAAATGGCTCTCGAAGCAACAAGACTCCTGGGAGTTGTACCGCGTCTCGATCAATCATCGACGGACTCCAACCTTCCCATCTCGCTCGGAATACCCGCGATCACACTCGGCGCCGGCGGAAGCTCCGGCTGCTCACACAGCCTCGATGAATGGTACGACCCACGCGACCGCGATCTGGGATTGAAGCGCGGCCTCCTCGTAATCCTCGGAATTGTTGGACTAATACCAAATACTTAAACGCGGATGGACGCAGATGAAACGCGGATCAGAAAAACAGAAAGAGCTTTCTGATCTGCGTTCATCCGCGTTCATCTGCGGCTAAATATTTAATTGATCGGGATCGATACCGTCGCTGATCCGGCTTTGCCCGGTGGGAATCGTTTCTGTCGCGCAATCCTCAACGCATTTGCGTCGCCACCTGATGCCTGCGTCACTCTGCCAGACTCATCGTAAGTAACCGTAACAACAACTTTCTTCGCACCTGGCTTCACAGCTTCCGCTGGTGGAGCTGAAGAAACGGCCGCTGGGTTCTCGGTGTTCTTTGCGGCTTCACGAGCCTTACGTTCCTTTTCACGTTGCCGTTTTAACGCCAGTGCCGCTGCATCTTCACCGGCCGGCGCGGCCTCGTTGTTTGCTGGTTGGGGTTGTGCTGAAGTCTCCGTCTGAGTGCTGACAGGGACCGGGGCCTGGCTCACATTCTCTGCTGGCGGTGCAGCTGCTTTCTTGCTGTACCAACCTGCCGGTACTCCAATCACTGCGACGCTTGCGAGTATCGCTACCGCAATCGCGCCAATAAACAATGGCTTCCGACTCGTCCCCGATTCCTTTCCAAAAGAAAGGAACGCCGGCGGAAAAGACTTCTCAGTTTCAGAATTGATCTCCGGTTCAGACTGTTTAACCGTGAGTTCATCCGGATCGTGGACGTAGTCAGGAGGAAACGCGACACTCGGCGCGATGTTCTCGTCCAAACGCCTCAGACCTTCGAGTACCACCTGGGTCCACGGTTGATTGATAGTGCGACTGCCGGCTTCCATGTCCGCGCTAAATTCGAACTCAGCGTTCGGAAGAGTCAGCGCATAGTAAACGGCGTCGATTCCATGCAACACACCGATGCGCGCGTCAACTACCGACCCGGCCTGCAGATAAAAGTATCCAGCACCCTGCGGATACAAAACTTTAAGACGTCCGCTCTTTCGTTGATTGCAGAAAAACTCGATCAGTTCTGAAAGTGAAAGGTCGCTGAGGTGTCCAGTTAATGCCATGAGAGCAAGTCCCTTCTAGAAAAAACAGTAGGTTGGAAAGAGGGAAGAGAAAGGCGCGCCGATTCAATCAGCGCGCCATCGAAGGTAGGTTAGGGAACCAGCGCAAACTTGTAATTGATCACGCCGGAAACCTTTACCGGTTGACCAGAAAGCTTTGTGGGCGAGAACTTGGCTTTGAGCGCAGCCTGAATCGCCGCTTCGCGCAGAATCGGCGGTCCACTCGTCGCATTTGCCGCAACAACTTTACCGGTCTCATCAAGAATCACATCTACTGAAACTGTGCCCTGAGTTCTCATTCGCTTGGCAGCCTCAGGATACATCGGCGCCGGCAGGTTCAACGCCGTACCGTTAAGAACTCCGCCTGACACAGGCTTCAGAATTGGCTTCGGTCCGGGGCTCGGCGGTGGTTCTGAATCAAGGCTTACGAGCGGAACCTGTTGGTTTGTGTTGACGGCCTGAATTTTCAGATCAACTGGACCAGACGCGAGTTTCGTGGCAGAAGCTGACGCCGAAGGCAGTTCAGGAGCAGGCGTCGCTTTTTTGTTGTCACGCTTATTGCCGACCGGCTTTGTTTCAGTGACCGGCTTATTAGCGGGAGGCGCAGCAACTGAAGCAACAGGTTGGGGGGTAGTTGAGGCAGCGGCTCCCGGTGTGACCATTCGGACCATATTCTCGTCGAGGTAGTACATGATCGAGCGATAGGTAATCTCGGTTGGTTCGAAAGTTATGCCGCGCGAGTCAACGACCGCGACGGACGTGGTCATCTTGTTCCAATTGCCTGCGAAGTCGAATTCATACTTGTAGATCTCCTTGCTCAACAGAGTTCCGTCCGGGTTGAGCATGGTCATCTCACTGATATTTCCCTTTTCGTCATACTTGTAGACTTCTTTGCCGGTAAGAGTTGCGCCGGCAATCGGGAAATACTGATTTTCGACCTTGTTGCCCTTGATGTCATAGGCGACGACTTCGACGAGCGCGTGTTTGCCCTCAGCTTGGCGACCATCGGCACTCGACAGCTTGGCAACTTCAGTTCGCACGCGTCGAACGGGGCCACTCAAACCGTCTCGAGACCTGTCGCTTTCAACCGCTGGACTGACGGCTGGGGCACTTCCGGCTTTTGCCGTCAGGGATGATTGAGCACTAGCAGCGGCGCTCAAAACCATCAGGCAAAGCGTAACTAAACAGAATCGGTTAAGCATTCTAGACATTGTTTTCTCCATCATTCGCTGAGGCAGGCTAAATCTGGAAAGAATTAGTGAGGGCGGGCAGGTCACACTCTACTTCCGTCAGGGACGCCCAACGGCCCAACCCATACTAACCAAGTTAAACTGTGTTTGTCTAGAGGTATGCCATAAAAGAAGTGCAAAATGCACAAATAGATCGGATATCACTCAGTGGTTTTTGTGTTTTTTGTGCCTTTTTGTGGTTGGTATTAGCGATGTTCGGCCTGGAAAAGGTTGTCAGTGCGACTGATGGCGAGCAGCTCGTGGGCGGTCCGGTAGACTTCGGCGACCGAAATGTTCGTTACGGAAGGGCTGAAAATGATCCGGTGCTGTTCGCCAATGGGGGTGTAACTGTGTGGGTCAGGCCGGTCGAAAAGTACGATAACGGGAGTCCCAACCGCTGCTGCAACGTGCACCGGCCCAGTGTCGTTGGAAATAAACAGCGTCAGCCGCGCCTGTGCCGAAACCAGCTGAGGAATAGTTAACCGGTCAAAGAAGATCGTCTTCGCCGGAAAGACTGACTTCATTTGTGGCACAATGGCGCGCTCTTCGGGTCCTGCGAAAACGATGACTCGCACGCGGTCATTGCGAATCAGGTGATCGGCGACTTCGGCAAATCTCTCGAGTGGCCAGATACGTCCCGCGTGCCCTGCGCCGGGAAACAGTCCGACGAGCAACGCCCCCGATTGTGCCTTCTCCTTCTTCAGCATCGCCTCAACCGCAAAATCGTCCGCGGCACTAGTCTTTAATACGGGCGTTCGCGACGGATTCTGAATGCCGAGCGGTTTCAGCAGTTCCAGGTAGCGGTCGACGAGATGAGCGCTGGTAGGTTCTTTAGCAGGTCGTGGTTTGAAGTTTGCCAAAAAATCGAGCGAACGATTTTCGCGCCTGGAGTAAAGCCGGTGCGGGGCGCCGGAGAGGAATCCCAGAATGTTCGTCTCGTAGTAACTGTGCAGGTCGATAACGAAGTCATACTTTGCTTTTCGGACCTGGGAAACAAATTTCGCGATCCGCCCCAGCGAAACAAGCGTTGGGCCATCTCGCAGTGCAACCCGATCCACTTCGAGAATTTCGTTCGCGTAGCCGGAAAGACTCAACAACTCCTTACCGGGCTTTCCCACAGCCACTGTAATTTGTGCATGCGGAAATCGGTCCCGGATCGCCCGCAAGGCGGGCAAGCTCATTACCACGTCTCCAAGTTGACCGAAATCGATGACGAGTATGTTGCGGGGATTGAATTGCATTCTAAATCAAGCCGCAGATGAACGCGGATCAGAAAACAAAAACAATTCCTCATCTGCATTCATCCGCGTCCATCTGCGGCTAAGTATTCCTTAGATCTCTTCCGGTCATCTGGGAGGCTTTTTCAAATCCAAGTAGACCCAGTAATGTCGGAGCGACGTCTTCGAGTGCACCACCGCTTCGTAGTTTTACTCCGATTGACTCTTCATCAATTAAGTGGAACGGAACCGGATTCGTTGTATGCGCGGTGTGTGGACTACCAGTCACGGGATCGATCATCTGCTCCGCATTGCCGTGATCGGCAGTAATCAGCGTGATGCCGCGTGCTTCGCGGATGTGCTTTGTAATCCAACCAAGACACGTATCGACGTACTGGCACGCTTCGATCGTCTTATCCAGCTTGCCCGTGTGTCCAACCATGTCAGGATTCGCGAAGTTGATAACGAAAACGTCGGTATTTCCTTCGTCGATGCCGCGCAACACTTTGTCGGCCACCTTGAACGCTGACATCTCCGGCTGCAGATCGTAAGTAGCAATCTTAGGCGAAGGCACCAGCAAACGCTGCTCACATGGATATTCCGTCTCGACACCGCCATTAAAGAAGTAAGTCACGTGCGCGTATTTCTCTGTCTCGGCCAAACGATAGTTCCGCACCTTCAGTTCACCCCAAACTTCCGCCAGCACGCGTGCGTGATGTCGCGGTGGAAAAGCTATAGGCAGATTGAACGTGTTGTCGTACATCGTGAAGCACACAAAGTGAACTCGCGGACGTTCGGATATCTCAAACTCTTTGAAGCCGGCTACTGCCAAAGCTCTGGTTAACTGGCGCGCCCTGTCGGGACGGAAGTTGAAGAAGATCACTGAATCGTCGTCTTTAATGGTTGCCACCGGAGCACCATCCTGGCGAACGATAGCAATGGGTTCGACAAACTCATCAGTCACGCCTCGTTCGTACGACTGATTGATTCCTGCAATTGGATCCGTTGCTCGTTCACCAATAGCCTTGGTCAACAGGTCGTACGCACGTTGGGTTCGTTCCCAACGCTTGTCACGATCCATCGCATAGTAGCGACCGACAACAGTAGCGATCTCGCCGCAGCCAATCTCAATCAACTTTCTTTGAAGAGCCGAAACATAATGAGTGCCGGAAGAGGGTGGCGTATCGCGACCGTCGAGAAAGCAATGGATGTAAACCTGGTCGAGGCCGTGATCTTTGGCCATCTTAATCAATGCATAAAGGTGCGTGAGAGATGAGTGCACCTGACCATCGGATATTAGTCCCATCAAGTGGAGGGCTTTGCCACGCGACTTCGCGCCTTCCATCGCCCCAGTCAGAACTTTATTTCGGAAAAACTCGCCTGTCTCGATCTCGTGGTCAACCAGGGAGACGTCCATGCGAATGACGCGACCGGAACCGATGTTGAGATGTCCGACTTCAGAGTTTCCCATCACGCCGGCAGGCAGACCGACGCGTGAGCCATGAGCTTCCAAAAGAGTGCCAGGATATTTTTCGGAGAGTTCGTCGTAGAACGGAGTTGCTGCGAGCGCGATCGCGTTGCCCTCACGTGCCACGGAATAACCCCAACCGTCGATTATTATTAGAGCCAGTGGCCCTCGTTTCTTTGCCATGTTTTTAGCCACAAAAAGGCACAAAAGTCACAAGTCACAAACTCACAAAGTCACAAGGTCACAAGTCACAAGTCACAAGTCACAAGTCACAAGGTCACAGAGTCACAAACAAAATTCCTTACTAATAACGTGTAATCCTGGAAGTTTTTTTAGCCCCCTCGATGAGCAAATGCTTTCGTGCTTTTTGTGCCTTTTTGTGGCTGGCTTTGCAAAAAGGCTTTACGGCCGGGGAAGCGTGCGGCGCCTCGGAGATCCTCTTCGATGCGGAGCAGTTGGTTGTATTTGGCAGTTCGATCCGTCCGTGACAGCGATCCGGTTTTGATCTGCCCGGCGTTCGTGGCGACCGCGAGATCGGCGATAAACGGATCTTCAGTTTCACCGGAACGGTGAGAAATGATCGTCGTGCGACGATTCCGCTGTGCCAGCTCAATACAATCCAACGTTTCTGTAAGTGTGCCGATCTGGTTGACCTTGATGAGAATCGAATTTGCGACTCCCAGATCAATTCCCTTTTGCAGAAACTTTGTGTTGGTTACGAAGAGATCGTCGCCGACGAGCTGCACTTTGCTTCCAACCTCATCAGTCAGGAGTTTCCAGCCGGTCCAATCGTTTTCCGCCATCCCGTCTTCGATCGAAATGATCGGGTATTGCCTGCACCAATCCTTCCAGTAAGCAACCATCTCGTCGCTACTGAGTTTTCTTTTATCACTCTTTTTGAAGACGTATTTCTTGCCGTCGTAAAACTCGCTCGCAGCAGGATCGAGTGCGAGCAAACAATCGTTACCTGGCTTGTAGCCGGCCTTTACGATCGATTCCAGAATGGTTTCGACAGCTTCTTCGTTTGACTTCAAATTCGGCGCGAAACCACCCTCGTCACCAACACTCGTGGCGTAGCCTTTACTCTTCAAAACCGACTTCAGTTGATGAAAGATTTCTGCGCCGACGCGCAACGCCTCGTTAAAAGTCGCAGCACCGCAAGGAACAACCATGAACTCCTGAAAATCTACGTTGTTATCGGCGTGTGCGCCGCCATTGACGATATTCATCATCGGGACCGGCAGCGTGCGCGCATTTGGACCACCAAGGTATCTGTAGAGTGGTAATTCCAACTGCGCCGCCGCGGCGCGCGCGGTCGCCATCGAAACAGCAAGTAGCGCATTGGCGCCGAGTTTGGATTTATTCGGAGTGCCGTCTAACTCAATGAGTGCGCGATCGACTTCAACCTGATCGAGTGCGTCGAATCCCTGCAAAGCCGGCGCTATAAGCTCGTTCACGTTTTGAACTGCCTTCAGAACTCCTTTGCCGCCGTATCGCTTCTTGTCACCGTCGCGAAGCTCCACCGCTTCGTTTTCACCAGTTGAAGCGCCTGAAGGTACTGATGCACGTCCTGTCACACCATCTGCCAAAACTACTTCCGCTTCTACAGTCGGATTACCGCGCGAGTCCAGTATTTCACGTGCCAGAACGTGCTCGATCCAGCTCATTCTTTGTTTCCCCTTCTCCGTTAGTTTGTTGAATTTCGAGTTTTACGCGCATCACCCGGCGTTTCTCAACGCGTTCAATTTTGAAAACCAGTCCATCGCGCTGCACCACTTCGCCGGGCTTGAGCACGTGGCCAGCCTCCGTCATCAAGAATCCCCCGACTGTTGTGTAGGTTTCAGACTCAGGCACCGACAGTTTCAGACGCCGGTTGAGATCGCGTACCGCCAAACCGCCGGCAAGTACAAAAGTGGTGTCGTCAACCTGAGTAATCTGCTCGTTCACTTCCTCATCGTGCTCGTCAGAGATCTCGCCGACGATCTCTTCGAGCAAGTCTTCAAGCGTGATGATTCCTTCAAGACCGCCGTGTTCGTCGACGACGAATCCAAAATGCATTTTTGCTTTCTGCATCTGGCGGAGTACGTGCTCGAGCCGCGCGGTGTCGACGACATAAAGAGGTGGTTGCAAAACGTCCTCGAGTTTGAATTTCTCCGGGTGAAGAAGGTATGGCATCACGTCTTTGCTGTGAATGAACCCACACACGTCGTCAAACGACTCCCGGTATACAGGCAAACGCGAATAACGATGCTGGTCGAAAGCCTTTGTGATCTGTTCGAGATTGCACGTGCTTCGGATGGCGGCCATTTCGGTGCGCGGCACCATCGCTTCGCGCACGACCGTGTCAGAAAACTCAAACACGCGATGTATCAGGCGCCGCTCTTCCGCTCGTAGATGTCCACTCTCGCGCGAAATGTCGACAAGCTTGCGCAGTTCTTCTTCCGTATAAGTTGAGGCGTGTTCACCGGTCGCCTGAATCCCAACGAGTCGAACTGTGCGTACACTGGCCCAGTCGAGTGCTCGTATCGGCCAACTCGCGAAGCGATAGAAAAGTTGCATCGGTAGCGCCACCGCAAGGGCAACTCTTTCTGCGAGCGCGAGACCCATCAACTTCGGCGCCTGCTCGCCGAGAACAATGTGCAACGCAGTGATGATTGAGAATGCAATACCGAAAGCGATGCCGTGTCGCAAATTATCCGACTTAAAAACTGACAGCGGAACTTCCAGCAAGTGTGCGACGGCCGGTTCGCCAATCCACCCCAGAGCGAGAGAGGCGAGAGTGATTCCCAACTGGCACGCAGATAGATAGGCATTCAAGTTGTGCAGTAACTGCATCAGGCGCTTCGCGGCGCGACTGCCCTGGTTTGCAAGAGTCTCTATTCGCGACGCGCGCACGCCTACCAGCGCAAACTCCGCGGCGACGAAAAAACCGTTAGCGGCGACCAGTAACAGAACCGCAAGCAGTTTGATTGTAATTACGGTGGCGGAACTCATGTGGGGTGGAAATCATAGCATGGACCGGGGGCGGGCCACAGATCTCCACGGCCAAGACAGATCAGCGCGGATCCGTATTGATTCAGTGAAAATCCGTGGTTAGGTACGATTAGTGTCCTATGCTCGCACCGGCTGCACGAGCGCGGACGGGCCGGCGGTCATGCTTCGAGTGGGCACGAGCAAGCGCCTGATCGACGCGAGGTTCGATGTTGCACTCAGGCTGGCGGCACACTGCTGCCAATTCCGAAATTACGAGATAACGAGCGCGTTCGAGCATCCGTTGTTCGCGGAAAGAAAGGGGTTTGATGTTGCTCAGATAAGTTAAGTGCTTGAGCACGTCAGCCACTTCGAAAATGTCGCCGGTGCGCATTTTTTCTGAGAAGTCCTTGAAGCGATCCTTCCAATCATTAGCGGGGGAGGAAAAATCATCTGACAATGCCTTGAAAAGCATGTCGCACTCACCCGATGAGATTGGGGCGCGCAAGCCAACTTCTGAAGCATTGGAGACGGGAACTAAGACCACCGAGTTATTAGCAGCAAGACGAAGCGTATAAAAAGGTTGGAGTGTAGGCCCTATTTGCTTCTGTTCTATTTGCTCGATGGTCCCGATTCCATGATTCGGGTAAACGACTTTCTGGCCGACTTTGAAGCCCACCATGCACCTCCATCGAATTTGAAAATATCAGACTGCGCCGCACGCGCGGGTCTTTGGGGAATTTCCGAAGGACGCAGATTGCGTCGAAGCCCTGTTTGGTAAGTAGTTGGAGTCTAGCAAGCTATCTTGCGGCTGGTCAAGGTTCCTGGAGCCACTGACATAAGTCATGGTTTTAACTGAAAATCGGTCCGGTTCTGGCAGGGCTTTAATTCAATGTCAGCTTTCTTTGTCTCCGCGGTGCGACGCAGTTTTGCGCGCGCGGTTGCCGTTTCAGGTTGACGCAACTTTGCCTGCGTTGCGATCTGAGGGTCGACGTCTGTTTGCGTGAGTGCAAGATATCGGCCCGGCGGGAGATTACTGAATGTGAATGTTCCGTCCTCAGCAATGTTGGTGACAAAGAATCGCAAGACGTCTTCCGCTTTGTCCGGTTCACTCGGAACGAGGTAAGCAACCAAACCGGCCGGAAGGGCCGCGCCTTCTGGAACCGGCACTGAACCACGGATCGATGCAGCGCCCGCGGCAAGTGTGATATTGAGATTTGTTAGTTGCTCACCCGGCTTCAATAGCGTCCAGTTTGCTGCGGCATCGATCTTCTGAGGCTTTGGTCCAACAGTGCTCGTAGTGATCGACTGCAGGTACCAGTAACGTGCATAGAATCTCGGCTCCAGTTGGTATTTGCCTGGAACCAGGTTGCGTAGGCTAAATGCGCCGTTAGCGTCTGGCGAAGCTGAACCAGAAATCAATCGTAGGACCAGGGGATCGTTTTTCTCCAACTCCTTGTCAGGACGCTGAAAGCGCACGAGGGTCTCCACGAGCAACGGTGGCCGTTTTCCCTGACACTCAGGAACTTTCGAAGGCTCGAGTGATACTTTTCCGCTTATCGAACCCAATGTTTTTGTGACGAGTTCGACGCCGGTAACGTCGGCGCCTTTGATGGTGATTCTTTTCGGCTCGGAAAAGGCCATCATCAGGTTACTTGAACCCGGACTGGAGATCGCTTCCTGCGCAACCACGTCGTATTCGCCATCGGGGAGTCCGTTGAATACAAAACCTCGCATTCCCGGCAACTGCATACCATTCCCAATCAGCGTTGCGCTACCGGCCCGAGTCAACGCGATCGAAGCGTTGCTCGAACCCGACAGCTTTACCGTTCCACCAACGCTGTGACCGGGCTCGCCGCGATAACGAATATCGACTGTGCTTTCTTCGCCGCTCTTCACGCTGACCTCTGCTGCATTATCGCGCGTCGACGACGGAGCAAATGTCGGAATATCTGTTTCATACGGATTGAAAGAAGTCGAGAAACCGGATCCACCGGCGCTGACGAGATAGGTCCCTGGCGCAAGTCCGAAGATTCTATAGATACCGCGATCGTCTGTCGGTTGTTCCAGAAACGCGAAGGAAGGCATTTTGGGCGCTTGCCCTTTTGCATCGCGAATGACAGTTGCACGTACTCGAACTCCAATCACCGGATCTCCCATGGAATTCGTTACGGTTCCAGTAATCACGCCACCACGGATCATCTCAACACGTGCTGAATCACCAAGGCGGTAATAGACCGGCGCCGTAGGATCGGAAGGAGTATTCGCATATGCAGGCACGTTCGCTGAGACAATATAGAGCGACGGCTCGAGACCGGTCACACGAAAACTTCCGTCAAGATCCGATGTGGTTGAGCGCCCGCTCATAACTGAATTGACAGCTCTGACAAATAACGTCGCTCCCGCCAACGGCTGGCCGCTTTCGTTCACGACCTTGCCCTCGATGACCCCGGTCACCGGTTCACTCCTGGGTGTCGGCGATGGGACTTGAGCCTGAATGACACTACAGGTAGCCACCAAAACAATTGCGATAGTCAGTCGCATATATGAACCACTCCAAGCTTAAGACGTTTGAGCGCCCCTGATTACGGCTTTTGCTGATCACCCATATCGAGTGGAATCGTCACTTCCGTCACAACACCATCCTGTACCGTTATTTCCCGCTTCGCACTGCGAACGCGAACGGGAGCGTTTATCGCACCGACAACACTGGCGGTGATCTCATATGTGCCGGCCGGAATGCCTTCCATCAAAAAGTACCCGCGCAAATCAACCTGTGGCGGCCGCAAATTGCTGACGTTTTCACCAGGCTTGTTAAGCCTCACGAAGATCCTCGCGCCTTCGGGTAACGAGCCGTTCTCGAGCTTCACCACCCCACGAATCGACGAGTTTCCGTAAGAAACAAGAATGCGAATACCGGTCACTTGTTCGCCTTCTTTAATTTCAAGACCGCGGCCGGTAGCAGCGACTCCGTCGCGCTCGATCCGCGTTACGGTAAATCCCTTCGGTGCAAAAGGACTGTTCTGGGAATTCAGCATGAAGTTGGCCATCCCTCCCGGCAAACCTGTGAGGCGAAAGCTTCCGTCAGAAGCGATGGGCGATGTCCCGGATGAACCTATGCCGCCACCGCCAGGCGAGCTCATTACAAATCCGCGTATCTGCAGTTCTGATAGTTTCGCTAATACCGACTTCTCCTCACTGTCGACCAACACAACTCCGGTTACGCTCGCGCCTTTGCTCACTCGGACAGTCATTCCATTGATGTCCTGATCGATCACGTCAAAGGTTATCGCTTCAGTCCGCATTTCGTTGCCCTGGCCAGGCCAGGTGAACACTGAATACTTACCGGGAACGAGTCCCTCGAATATGAAATCCCCCTGTGAATTCGAGTTGCCCATCAGGTTCACAAAGTCGACTCTTGAACCGACAACACGTTGCACACCGAACCGGTGGTTCGGCACTGGCAATCCTTTTTCGCCATCAACGACTCTTCCGCTGACGCTGAAAGTTTGCATCACACGGCCGAGGTTGATATCGATATTCGCCGCCTCGCTTCCCTCAGTGACTTCGATCACCTTTGCGTTGGCGGGTTCAGTTGCGTCGGGGTAATAGATTTGTTTGTAGACGGTACGAGTTGGGCCGGTGGCAGTGCTGTATGGATCCTCGCCGCGACCGGCTGCGACTCGATAGCGTCCGGGCACGAGTCCGTAAATCCGATAGATGCCCCGGTCATCAGTTTGAATTCCGCTGATTGGAAAAACGGGACGCTCTGGAGCTGATGGTGTCGTCCGCTCGGAAGGTGGAACCAGGTAAATGGTAACCTGTTGTTGAATGATCGGACGGCCGTCCGCGTCCGTTATCCGCCCGGTAATCACGCCACCTCGCGCGAGAGTAAAGTTTAGATTTTCGACGTTTTCGTCTTCGCCAACCTGGACCGGTTTGCCTCGCAAGTCTTTCAGGTCGGCCAACACAAAACCTGGAACACTTGGGACGACTTCGTAAGCACCCGCCGGAACGCTTGTGATCCGGTAAACGCCATCCTGGTCCGTCGTCGCTCTCGGAAAAGACTCAAAGGGCATCACGTCGGTCTTTCGCAAAGTAACGACAACCCCCACAGCCGGTTTCTCCTTGATGGTCACCCGACCGGAGACTGAACCGCCTGCAGGTTTGGTTTGCTTACCTGAAGACTGAGCGTAGAGCGGGACTGAAAAGCTCAGAATTGTGAACAGTATCGCGGGCAGATAACGTACGGAGAAACTCATGACGTTTACTCCTGGGATGTGCTGAGGTTTGCGCGTGGCATCATAACGGAAGAACGGTTAGCGGGAAAGAGTGACTGAGGATACTACTGTTGTCAGCCCTTAGATTCTACTGTTAGGATCGCCCCCGATGGCTCATCTGAAAATCACCGACGCCAGTGGGCGCCAGTGGCAGTTTAGTTTCCTGCCTCAGATTGCGTGCACGATTGGCCGCGCGCCCGACAACACGGTGGTCCTGGATGATCCTCGCGCCTCTCGATATCACGCACACATCAATCAGGCAGACAACGGCACTTTCACGATCGTCGACGGCGCCGTAATCAGCGGCCAACTCCGTCGCAGCGCAAACAAGGTTTTCATCAATGGCGAGCCGCGTTTTGAACAGCAGCTCAAGACCGGCGATCGCATCACGATCGGGGCGAGCACATTGCGCTTCGAGCAGCCTGCGGAGGAAAGAACTACCGACGTTCGCTACGACGACAAACCGCTGGGCCATACGCAGTTGCTGATCTCGGCAAACGATGTGATGTCGACGGTACTTCGGTCTAAAGATGAAGTAGCAACTTCACCACAACGCGATAAAGTTCTCGAAACTCTGCAACGCAAAGCTAACATCCTTAGTGCATTGTATGAGATGAGTAAGACGCTCGGTTCGGTCTTCGATCTGAACGCGATCTTTGAAAAAGCCACCGACATCATTTTCCGATCGACTCCTGCAGATCGAGTTGTCGCACTGCTGGCCGAGGATGGTCGCGAAGACGCCAACCTGACGCCGATTGCGATGCGCGCGCGTGATAACAAGCTTGAGGCTCACGCTCGCAAGCTTTCTATAGGTCGCACCATCACGCGCAAAGTAATGAAAGAGCGCGTGGCGCTGCTTTCGCAGGATGCGGCTTCCGACGAACAGTTTGCCGGAGTTGATTCGATCGTTTCGCAGGGAGTCCGTTCGACGATCTGCGCACCGCTGGTGGCGGAGACGCGCGTGCACGGTGCGTTGTATGCCGATCGTTTAGATCCGTTCGCAGCATTTAAGCCTGACGACCTCGAGTTGATCAGCGCAGTCGCGGCACAAACCGCGATCGCAGTCGAAAACGCACGTTCGCACGAACGACTCGCGCGCGAAGAAGTCGCACGAGCTAACTACAGTCGATTCTTGCCAGAGTACGTCGTGAAACAGATGCTGGAGAATCCCGAGTCGTTCAAGCTCGGCGGTGTCAGTCAGGTCATCACGATTCTCTTTGCTGACATTCGTGGTTTCACGCGCATCTCGGAACACGCGCCGCCGGAAAAGATCGTAAGTTTGCTCAATCGTTATTTCTCGGCAATGACGGACATAATCTTTGCTCACGGTGGCACACTCGACAAATATCTCGGCGATGGCTTGATGGCTCTCTTTGGCGCGCCCACAGCGACGCCCGATGACGCATCCAACGCTCTGAATGCCGCCGTTGCGATGCAGCGCAGGCTTTTGGGAATCAACAGGGAATTGCGCGAAGAAGGTATTCCCGAGATCGGAGTCGGGATGGGATTGCATACCGGCGAAGTGGTGGTTGGATATATCGGGTCCGAACGTCGCTCTGAATACACGGCGATCGGAGATACTGTGAACACTTCGTCGCGACTGGAGTCTAATGCACGGGGCGGTGAGATCCTGATCAGCGATGCGACTGCACAGGCAGCTCATAGCCGTTACAAATTGCAGCCCCGCGAGCCGATTATGGTTAAGAATCGCCAGCAGCCCGTGAATCTCTGGGAGGTTGACTGGCAAAGAGCAAGCGGATCATTTTAATTGCCAATTGTTGATTGCCAATTGCCGATTTGTTAGGCCATCAACAGCCAAATCAAACTGACGATTGGCAATCGGCAATTGGCAATTGGCAATAACTTATGTCGTTCATCGGGAAAACCAAAACCCTCCTTGGCCTCAACGCCCTCAAGAACCTTGTCTCGGATTCGATGGCAATCGATATGGGGTCGGCAAGCACGATCATTGCCGTGCGTGGGCGCGGAATAGTTGTCGACGAACCGTCCGTTGTGGCTGTTAATAAGGTCACAGGTGAAGTGATTGCGGTCGGCAACGAAGCGCATAAGATGCAGGGTCGTGAAGCGCGAGACGTTGCCGTCATCGCGCCGCTCGTCGATGGCGTGGTGGCCGACTTCGAGCGAACTCGCACGATGCTGGACCACTTCGTCAAAGCTGCCCGCAGCGGTATTTCTCACTTCAGCCGGCGCGCGATCATGAGCGTGCTTTCCGAAGTCACACAAGTCGAACAACGCGCCTTACTTGCTGCTGCTGAGGAAGCCCGCATCAATCGTGTGTACATGATCGAAGAAGGGCAGGCGGCTGCGATCGGGGCTGGCGTTCCGCTTAATGATGAAAAGGCCGCCGCGGTGGTTGACATTGGCGGCGGTACGACAAACGTGGCCGCGATCATTAGTGGTTCAATCATCGCTTCGCGTGCCGAACGAATGGGCAGTTCTGATATCGACCTGGCGATCATGGATCGTTTGCGTCGTCACCGCGGACTCACCATCGGCGTGCAAACAGCGGAACGTTTGAAACTCGAACTCAGTTCCGCAATCGAACCCGCCGATCCGGGCAAGACAGTCAACGTGCGTGGACGCGACGTGCAGACCGGAAGCCCAGGCGCGGTCGATATCACAGCCGGTGAAGTCTACTCAATCACGTTACCGATAATTCGTCGTATTGCTGAGGAAGTGCGAACGTTGCTGGGCGATCTGTCGCCGGAAGTCGCGGGCGATATTTTTGATCGCGGATTGATTCTTACCGGCGGTGGAGCGCTGTTGGAAGGATTGCCCAGTTATCTCGGGAAAGAACTCGATCTCGACGTGACGGTTGCTGAAGATCCGCGCTTCGCGATCGTGCGTGGCCTGGCCCAACTCTACGAAGAGCCCCTGTTACTCCGTCGCGTCGCGCGGACCGAACCCCACCCGCTAATTGATACCGAGGCTACTGCTTTCGAGACCTAGTTAGACAGGATTTGCAAGATCCTATCTCTTCAATGAACGTAGTTGATTTTTACAAGCGGCAGATAACGGTGGCGCACATCTTCGGGATTCCGGTGCGTTTCGATTATCGCTGGTTCGTTGTTTTCTTTCTCAGTGTCTGGTTGATTGCGATGAACCTTAGTCGCGGTGGCATGTGGATCGGCTCTTATAAATTGCTTCCGGTAGGTGGCGCAGCAGCCTGGGGTCTCGCGATAGTGACCACAATTGGACTGTTTCTTTCAGTGCTTGGTCACGAACTCTCACATGCCTTGATGGGTCGTGCTGAAGGGATCGAAATCGAGGAGATCGTACTGCATCCCTTTGGCGGCCTCGCGCGTCTGCGTAACGAACCGGAGAGTCCGCGCGCCGAGTTTCGCATCGCCGTTGCTGGTCCAGCCGCAAGTTTCCTGTTCGCGGCGATCAGTTTTGTGCTGATGCTTCCGGCCATGATGACTGGTTATACGATCGCCGGCGGTGTGCTGTTATTACTCTGCGCCGGCAATCTGCTACTCGCGATTTTCAATCTTTTTCCTGGTTATCCGCTTGACGGAGGCCGCGTGCTGCGCGCGATTCTCTGGCGTCGTACCGGCGACATCAAAGAAGCGACGCGACTCGCAGGCATTTGCGGCATGCTGATCGCTGCGATTCTGATCATCTTTGGCGTGTACATGGCCATTGCTCCCACTTTCAGATCATATTTCATGGGGTTTTGGTCCGTACTCGTCGGGCTCTTTCTTTTCGACGCCGCCTACAGCGTGGTGAAACACGTCCGCAGACGAGTACGAAACGTTGTCAGCGAAGCGATGTTGGCGCCGTTCTCCATTGAACCTGACCTGCTGATTAGTCACCTCATTAATTCTGTCCTGCCAATGCACCGGCAGGTAGCTTTTCCAGTCGCACAGGACCAGCGTCTGCACGGAATGCTGTCGCTCGAAGATCTCAAGACGTTGCCGCGCGAACGCTGGCACCACACCCGCGCACGCGACGTCATGCGCCCAATTGCCCCGCGATTCTTTGTCGAACCAAACGCCACGCTTGCATACGCACAGGAGTTGATGAAACGGAATGGGATTGGTTCGGTAGCGGTTGTGGGAAGAACAGGCGAACTCGTCGGTTTCCTCCAGAGCGGCAAAATCAAACGCAAAAAGCGAACATAAACCATCCACAGAGTACACAGAGTGTTTTACAGAATCTGTGGGATCTGTGTAATCTGTGGATATGCTAGCCGTAATTGGTGCGCTCTTTGCCAATGGATTGATCGCGTTACTGAAGCTGGGGGCAGCTCTGATTACGGGCTCGTCCGGCATGATGGCTGAGGCTCTGCACTCGGTTGCGGATACAACAAACCAGATCTTTCTGTTACTCGGTTTGCGTTTCTACAAACGACCAGCCTCCGACAAGCACCCATTCGGTTACGGGAAGGAACGGTTTTTCTGGTCTTTCATAGCTGCTATTTTTATTTTTGGAGTTGGTGCGACTTATGCGATCTACGAGGGCATCGAAAAACTCGCACATCCGCACGCACCAACGAATCTTGGTTGGGCTTATGGAGTGCTCGCCATCTCTTTTGTCTTGGAGAGCGGCTCGATTGCACTGGCCATTTACCAGGAAGTAAAAGAGGCGCATCACGAAGGTCTGAGCTTTGCCGAATACCTGCGCGAGTCGAAGGATCCGACGGCTAAGACAGTGCTCTTTGAAGACTCAGCCGCGCTGATCGGAATCGTGATCGCTGCAACCGGACTTTTGTTGACTGACTATCAGGTCGGCGGCGCCGCTGGAGCATACTGGGACGGCCTTGCTTCGATAATCATCGGTCTCGTGCTCGCAGTCGTCGCTTTCGTGCTGGCGCGTTCGTCGCGCGGCTTGCTGCTTGGTGAGGCGGCAAATCCGAAAGTATTGACTGCAATTAAACAGGCAATTGAGAGTCATCCCAACGTCGAACGCGTGGTTGAACTCCTGACGATGCACCTGGCGCCTAAACATATTTTGATCAACGCGCATGTGAAGTTGCGACCGGAGTTGCGGACTGACGATATCGTGAAATCGATCGAAGAGATTGAAGAGCGAATTAAAAGCGCCGAGCCTAAAGTGGAGATGATTTTTCTGGAGGCCGCGCGGGACGATCAGGCTGACCAGCACCAGGCTATCGCAGAACACATCGGTTGAGATGTTTAGCCCTGGACTTTCACGGATGAACACTAATCAGAGAAAATCACGTTTGAAATGTTATTGCTACTGCCATACACCGAGTATTTAAGACGAATGATCGAGCCGCGCAATGTCGCGGACATCATTTTTGTCTTTTTGCTTGTGTATGCAGTCTTGAAACTTCTGCGCGGCACTCGCGCCGCCCCCATGGCCGCCGGAATCGGTTTCCTCATTTTCCTTTACTGGCTTTCCGTCAAACAAGATCTTGCGACGCTGGAGTTCGTCCTCAGTAACGGACTGCTTTACATCGGTATCGCGATTATCGTTCTGTTCCAGTCTGAAATTAGACAGGCATTGATCACCTTTGGGAATCGCTTTCGGATGCCCTTTTCGCGGCATCGCGGACAGTTTGGCGAGGGAATTTATGACGAGATCATACTAGCTGCGACCACACTGGCATCAACCAAGACCGGCGCGCTGATCGTTATCGAACGAAACGTCGGACTAAAAAATGTAACTGATGGCGGCGTGCAACTCGACGCCGAACTCAGTTACGACCTGCTGGTGAGTATTTTCAACACGGCGAGTCCGCTCCACGATGGCGCCGTCGTGGTGCGACGTCATCGCATCGCCGCGGCTTCGTGCTTCTTACCGTTGACGTTGAATCCGAGACTATCGCGAGATCTCGGAACTCGCCACCGTGCTGCGATTGGTGTTACTGAAGACACCGATGCGGTGGCAGTGGTCGTTTCCGAAGAGACAGGTTTGATTTCGTTCGTGCAGCGAGGCGACATCAAGCGCGGCGTGGATACGACAAAACTTCGCGAAGCGATTTTTGAGGCGTTGAACGCAGCACCAAAGAAGGAGCAAAAACACTCGGAAGCTGAAACTGACGCTGAGGAGGTCGCTTCAATTTAAGCAAAGATGCCCTTTCAAGACGAAGACGAAGTCACTACACTCGGGCCACGGCCAGCGCCTAAACGTACGCAAAAGTTGCTGCGCCGCCTTTTCGTCGAAGACTGGAGCCTGAAACTTCTCTCCTTAGCGATCGCAATCATTCTCTGGCTTTTGGTAACGGGACAGAATCAACCCGTAACGGCGCACGTCAACGTCCAACTCAATTTCATCAGACCTCAGTCGCTCGAAATAAGTAACGATCCGCCACGCACAGTCGACGTGATGCTTACGGGCAGTCGCAACAAACTGGACGATCTGACATCGCTCGACCTGGTCGCGACCGTCGATATAAGTGACCAGCGCGCGGGCGAAAGAGTCCTGCGACTGGCTGATAAGGCACAGATAACGCTGCCACAAGGAATCAAAGTCGATGGCTTTCAACCAAGCGCGATTCCGATCCGGCTCGAAGAAATCATTGATCGCCAGGTTGCGATCGAACCGAAACTCGAAGGCAAACCGGCGGATGGATTCGAGGTCTATGCTGTCAATCCAAACAAAAGCAGCGTCTCAGTGCGAGGCCCGGCTAGTCGTGTAAACGCACTTCAGAAAGTTGTGACTGAAAGCATCTGGCTCGCGGGACACAGGGAAAGCTTCACTGCTTCAAACGTCGCGCTTGACGTTGCAGATCCAAAAGTCGATCTGCTCGAACCGATGGTGAATATCGCCGTCGAGATAGGTGAGCGAAGAATAGAAAAGACCTTTTCTAATGTGGGTGTCACTACGGCACAAGGCGGAAAAGTACAACCTGCAACCACGTCTGTCACGCTGCTTGGCGTCGCGAGTTATCTCGAAGCGCTAAAACCTGAAGAGATCAAAATTGTCTTGAATGGAGAGAATCTTGAACCGCGACTGGATCTGCCAGACGTGTTAAAAGGAAAAGTGATTCTGAAATCTGTAAACACTTCGAAGTTTCTACCCGTAAGATAAAATCCGCGTTAATTAGCGACTAAAATCCAGGCATGAAAGCTCTTTTTGGTACTGACGGAATTCGCGGTGAAGCGGGAAAGTTTCCACTCGATCCAACGACCGTTACCGCAATCGGGTTTTCACTCGCATCGCATCTCGCCGAACGCGACGCCAATCCGCAAATCATCATCGGACGTGACACCCGCGAATCGGGTGCATCGATCGAGCATTCGCTAATCGAGGGTGCAAGCAAAGCCGGAGTCGAGTGTCTTTCAGCGGGTGTCATCACAACACCCGGCGTCGCCTTGTTGACTCGCAAACACAAAGCATCCGCCGGTGTAGTCATTAGCGCGTCACACAATCCATACCAGGATAATGGAATCAAAATCTTCGCACCGTCAGGACAGAAGATGGACGACTCAGTCGAGCGAATGATCGAAGCCGACATCTTTGCTCAGACCGAACCGCCGTCATCCACTCAATCCATTCCACCACCGTCATCACCAGAACTGGAAGACAAACTTCAGCAGGAGTACCTGTCGTTTCTCGCTGACGAGATTGGAAGAGATCTAAATCTGGAAGGTCTGAGGATGGTTATCGACTGCGCAAATGGCGCCAGCTCGGCCCTTGCTCCTGTTTTATTTGCACGACTCGGTGCGAAAGTTCTGGCCATCAACGCATCGCCAGACGGTCAGAACATCAATCGTGATTGCGGGTCGCTTCACATCGATTCACTCCGTCAAAGAGTAGTCGATCAAAAGGCCGATCTCGGAGTCGCTTTCGACGGGGATGCAGACCGTTCGCTATTCATCGATAACAAAGGAGATTTTGTCGATGGCGACGCCACGCTCTGGGCCCTCGCGGCACACCTTCAGTCTCACGGCAAACTGAAAGACAACACGGTGGTTGCGACGGTCATGAGCAATATCGGGCTCGAAATCGCTTTGCGTTCAGCCGGAATCCGACTTGTGCGCACTGATGTCGGCGACAAATATGTGCTGGAGGAACTCCTGAGATTGGGAGAGAGTCTCGGCGGGGAACAGTCTGGTCACATCATTTTGCCGGAACTGAGTCTCGCGGGCGACGGCATGATCACGGCGCTCTGTCTGCTCCGTGCATTGCGTGAATCGCGCCAGACACTTGCCGAGATGACTGCCGGATTCAAGAAATACCCGCAGATCCTTGTGAATGTGAAGGTGCGTGAGAAAGTCCCATTTGCCGAATTGCCCTCAGTCCAGACTGCTGTGAGAGAGGTTGAGGCACTACTTTCGCAGAAAGGACGGTTGCTGCTCCGTTACTCCGGAACGGAGCGACTGGCGAGAGTAATGATCGAAGGTGAGAACCAGCACCTGATCGAGGAGTACGCTCAGAGGATCGCCGGAGCCATCGAATCTGAAATCGGCGTGAGCCAGAGCGGCGCGTGAAATTTCTACACGCCTCACCGAGGAAAATCTACACTACCGGCGCCGAGTTCGGCTCTCTGCAAACTCGCCCATTGGCCTCTCAGACGCGTCTTTCCTTAGGCAAAGAGAGACCGTAAATGGCTAAAAGAAAAAGGATCTTGCACGGCACAGTCGTTGCGATGTATATTGTGGGGCAAGAGAGACGGTTGGTGGATCCTCCGTCTCAAGTGGTTGCTGGGGTGAGGACAGTAACCACGAATATGGATGGGCGCGACGCACTCCCACGTATGTCGCGCCCATTCGCTTTTCAACCAGCCGCCTTTCGAATGGCTGCAAACGAATTCTGAACCGTTTGACATGCTAGAATCGCGTTGAGTTATTGCGGTTCCGAGCAATCTCATTGACGGCTTCTCTTCAAATGCATCGGCTGGAAATCTCCTTTAAAACTGAATCGCGCGCGAGTGAGATCAATATCGGCAAAGGTGTTCGTCATGACCTGGGCCAATTGATTTCGAACAAGAAAACTCTCAACCCACGCCGGATCGTTATTGTTTCCAACAAACGCGTGTACGGTCTTTACGGTCGCGACGTTAATCGCTCTTTAAAACGCCAAAAGCTCAAGGTGCTTGAGTGGTTAATGCCAGAGGGCGAACGCTTTAAGTCGATAAGTTCTCTGGAGCAAGCTCTCAAGTTTCTTGGGGAGAGCGGCTTTGAACGCAATGACCTCGTGGTTGCTTTAGGTGGCGGAGTGGTAGGAGACCTGGCAGGTTTTAGTGCGGCGGTCTTTCTACGAGGCATTCCGGTCGTGCAAATACCAACCACGCTCTTAGCGCAAATTGATTCTTCTGTGGGTGGTAAGACAGGAGTCAACTTACAAGTCGGCAAAAACCTGGTTGGCGCATTTCACCAACCAGCTTCAGTTCTGATTGATACAGAGACGTTAACGACATTGCCGCAACGAGAATTGGTGTCGGGGTTTTGTGAGATGGTGAAGCAGTCGCTGGTCTCTGACCGTTCACTCTTTAACCATACGGTCAGCGCGCTCAAGAACAGGCGCGCTCAGCGAAACTTCCTGGTATCTGACGAGCTTGAGAATCTGATTGGAGCGCACTGTAGCTTCAAAGCCTCGATCGTTGCTGACGATGAACGCGAATCGACTGGGCGCACCGATGGGAAATCGCGGAAAATTCTCAATTTTGGTCACACAACGGCGCACGCGTTGGAGACAATCACAAATTACAGACTACTTCGTCACGGGGAGGCTGTAGGTCACGGGATGTTGGTCGCCGGAGAGCTTTCAAAAAATCTGGGACTGCTAAGCAAGACGGAGTTAGAATTGCTACGCGAAGCGGTCCAGCTTTGTGGACCACTTCCAAAAGTGGATCATCTTGAGGTCGATCGAATTATCGGCGCTCTAAAACATGACAAGAAAAGTGTTAGAGGTCAGATTAACTGGGTCTTGCTTGACGGATTGGGCTCACCCAAGATCGTGGACGGCAAGCTCATAAGTAATCGGCTACTTCGTCTCTCATTGCGAGAGGGTTTGAAGGCGCCGGTGAAACAGAAAGAAAGATCGTTGCAATGAAAACTGAAAGACAGAGTGAAAGAGGCGGGGCCCAACTCAAGTTTCTGCTAACGATGGTGGTATTGGCCTGTACGGCATACGCAGGATATCTCTACATTCCAGTTGCATACAGAGCGCACGTTTATCAAGATTTGATGCAACACTATGCCGACGTCGCTGGAGCCCAGGGCTACAAGGCAGATTGGGTTGGACAACAACTCACAAAGAGTGCGGCAGAATATGAAATCCCTTCAAATGCTGTTATCAGTACGACTCTGAACGAGGGACGTGTTGTGGTTAGAGTGCAATACACTCGACCGATTGAGTTCCCCGGATACACCTACGTTTACGAGTTTGATCACACCGTTAAGAGTACGGCTTTCCTGGATTTCAAATAGATCTACTTATCGAGGGGCGCCATCAAGAAACGCCTTTAACTTGCGGGACCGTGAGGGGTGTCGGAGTTTGCGCAGCGCTTTGGCTTCGATCTGTCGAATGCGCTCGCGGGTGACGGCAAAATGTTGACCAACCTCTTCGAGCGTGTGCTCGGAACCGGTGGTGCCAAGTCCAAACCTCATCTTAATAACTTTTTCTTCACGTGGCGTTAGCGTCGCAAGAACCTCATCAGTGATCTCACGCAGATTGGACGCAACCACCGCATCTGCGGGATTTAAGATCGACTTGTCTTCGATGAAATCACCAAGGTGAGAATCCTCTTCTTCCCCGATTGGTGTTTCCAGGGAAATCGGTTCCTGCGCAATCTTCAGAACCTTACGCACTTTGGATACGGGGATGTCCATCTTCCTGGCAATCTCTTCGCTAGTCGGCTCACGTCCCAACTCCTGGACCAATGATCGCGACGTTCGAATTAGTTTGTTAATAGTCTCAATCATATGGACCGGGATTCGAATAGTACGTGCCTGGTCTGCGATTGCCCTGGTAATTGCCTGTCGAATCCACCACGTCGCATAGGTTGAGAACTTGTAACCTCTACGCCACTCAAACTTATCAACCGCCTTCATCAATCCGATATTGCCTTCCTGAATCAAGTCCAGGAACTGAAGGCCACGATTTGTATACTTCTTTGCGATTGAGACAACGAGTCGCAGGTTAGCCTCAACCAATTCGCGTTTTGCCTGGCCCGTCTGCTGTTCGCCAATAACTATTGCCTGAAGTGTTCTCTTAATCTCGACTGGGCCAATGTGATTGTCGATCTCGATTTCGAGTAAGCGTTTCCGAGCCAGCAGGATCTTTTTCTTGAACTCCTTAGCGTCCTCAGGCTTGAGTCTCTTCCTGCTGAGCTTCTCGTTGAAACTTTCTACTTCACGTTCAGATTCGCGAACCATTTTCTGTACTACGCGAATCGAGTTGATCAACCGTTGCCGGGCGCGCTCAGTTAGAGTTAGTCGACCAATTTCCTGGGCAATCTCGAGCCGCGTACGCATCACCGTGCGTCGCAAATGGGTCAGCTTCTTATTCTTCTTACCTCGCGACTCTTTCTGTTCAATACGAAACTTTTCAAGTTCTTTCAGACCAGCATCATAGTGCTTGTCGATACTCTGGATACCTTCAATGGTCCAGGTGCGATATTCGTCGGCTTTGTCCTCATCGCCGGTGAGTTCTGCTTGCTCTGAAAAAGTAACTATGTCGCGAATATTCAGCTTCCCGGCTTCGAGCTGCTGGCCAACTTTCAAGAGTTCTCTGACGGCGATTGGTGAACGTGCGATTGCCTTTTGCGTCTTTAGTTGACCCCGCTCGATGCGTTTCGCGATTGCTACTTCACCTTCACGCGTGAGCAGCGGAACCACACCCATTTCACGCAAGTACAGCCTCACTGGATCGTTGGTTTTTTCCAGGGCGCCCGCGGACAGGTCGAGCTCAATGTCTTCGTCGAGGCCGTCTTCGTCCTCTTCATCGGGCACAGTTGCGGCTGCCTGTTCCAACAGACGCTCGTCTGAATCAGCAACAGGAATATTTGAGCCTTCAAGTTTTTGCAGGACGTCTTCAATGTCGTCGGGCGACACGACATTGTCTGGCAATTCGCGGTTGAGGTCATCAAACGTGAGGTACTTCTTGTCACCGCCCAGTTCGAGCAGGCGCTCCATCACGTCGTCGCGATCCTTGTCTTCGATACTCACTCCAGAACTACTCCGAACAAGATTACTTAGCTACACAAATGAACGCTAAAGTATGTGGTGGTTTAAGTTTGAACTTAAACCGAATCAGTACCTAAAAGTTACTCAGCATGGCAAAAGCTTGGCTTACCTACTTTCTGCCTGAGCGATCTGACTTTGAGGTTCAAACGACTTACGCAGCCTATTCAGACCACCATATTCCGAGATCAACTCCAACATCCTGGCCTCGTCTCCTGCTCTTTCTGCCGTTGCAATCTCGGCATTCAACTCGCGGATGCGGCGATCAATATTAACTAAACGAACGGCATCCAGGCATCTGGCGGCAGCAACTCTCGAATCTTCCGTCTTGCCATTATCTGTCTGGACTCCGCCCATCAAAAGCATTGGCACCATCTGGGTGGCAAGCACATCCGACTCAGTCTTTTGTGTCATGTTGTCGAGGTCAGGTTCTTTCCCGTCAGCCTCGACTTCAATCAGTGCTTGAAAAATCGACGCTGTAGCCAAATCGCAATAATCAGCTTTTTCCAAGCGCGGCAAGAACTCACGACGCAAGACGACATCTGAAAAGAGCATCTCTAGCAACTGCTGCTCCGCGACGGTCGGCTTTAGACCACTTCGCTTTAGTACCTTTTCGCCAGCTCCGTCCTGAATATCAACCGCGCGAACACGCATCGTCTGCCACAGCTCCCGTTTTAAAGAGAGGTCGCTAATCTGCAGCGCGTTCATGGCCATGTCAAAGTATTCACGCTTTTGAACACTACTCTTAATCGCGCGAATATATGGTAATACTTCTTCAACCGCTTCAGCCTTGTCTGCGGGCCGTCTGAGGCTTCGGTCGCGCAAAGCGTTATCGATTACAAATTGTATGTGTGGTTGTGCTTTCGACCTTTGCTGCTGATATTCGGATGCGCCAAATTTTCGGATGTACTCGTCAGGATCGGCATTATCCGGAAGTACTAAAACTTTGACCTCGAGATCTTCTGCGAGGAGAAGTTCGATCGACTTCTTTGCGGCCTGTACACCCGCGCGGTCGCCATCATAATTGACCACCACTTTGCGCGCAAACCGACTCAATAATTTCACCTGGTCCGGTGTTAGCGCTGTACCCAAACTCGCAACTACGTTACGCACGCCAAATTGATAGGGCACGATCAAGTCGAGAAATCCTTCCACCAGGATCGCAAATCCGCCGCGTCGAATCTCATCTTTGGTGAGATTCAAACCAAACAGGTTTCGTCCCTTCACGTACGCAGCTGTCTCAGGTGAATTGATGTACTTCGCGTCTTCGTCTTTTAACGTTCGACCACCAAACGCGATGGGCCGACCCTGCGCGTCGAATACTGGAAACATCAATCGACCGCGAAACCGATCGTACGATCCGCCCTCGTCTTTCTTTACCACCAAACCACTGCGATCGATTTGCGACTGGGTAGCGCCTTTATGTCTCAGGTACGTTGAGAGAGCTTCCCAACTATCGGGTGCGTATCCTAAGCGAAATGTGTCGCGTGTTTCTTCTGAGAGTTCTCGTCGCGTCAGATAGTCTCGAGCTATTTTCGCCTCACCTGAACTGAGTTGTTGTTGCCACCATTCAAGTGCCCACGAATTTAGTTGAATGACTTCGTCACTTTCCTGCCGCCGCGCTTCGAAACGCGGGTCCTCAATCATTATAGGGAGTGGCATTCCAATCTTGTCCGCAACTATCTTTATTGCGTCTGGAAAACCAACCCGCTCGATCTCCATTACAAACGTGAAGACGGAGCCACCTTTATGACAACCGAAGCAATAGAAAATTTCCTTGGCCGGACTTACGGAAAATGAGGGCGTCTTCTCCTTGTGGAAAGGGCAGCAGGCCATCCAGTTTGCACCCTTCTTCTTAAGTTCGACGTAGTCCTGGATAACACGGACGATGTCTGCCTGACGCTTTAGGTCATCTATGAATGTTTGAGGGTAACGCATCGAGGAATTAGACCTTAAGCTCGACTAAAGTTGCACCAGTACCACCTTGATCAGGCGGCGCTGCTCGAAATCGTGAGACATGTGGATGGCCATTCAGGAGATCAGCAATCGCTCGTCGCAACGCACCAGTGCCGTGACCATGAATTATTCGAACCTGACTAAGACTTGCCAGAGAAGCTTCGTCGAGAAACTTATCGACCGCATCAACCGCGACGTCCGTAGTCTGACCGATAACATTCAATTCAGACTCATCTGTCTGAGACACCCGCAGGTTTATTTCGGTTCCAGCCGATTGCCGGAGCTTTTCTAATTTGCCCTTCTCTGTCCTTGGCAAAGCTTGCGCTTCGACGAGTTCAAGATCTTCAAGCTTTTCTCTAAACCGTAGTGCCTTAACTCGCACTTCGGCTTCGCCATCTTTGATTTGATCGACAATTCCGACTGAGCCAAACGAACGGAGCTTTACTCTATCGCCAACAACAATTGGACGTTGACTTACTGATATATAGCGAACTTCAGGCTCAACTTCTTCTACTTTGGGTTGTAACACCTGCCCGTCTCGAACTATGCGAACGCCGGCCGGTTCAACCGAAACATTTTGTCCAACAACCTTAGCGACTCGCTGAGCTTCTCGTTTCATCTCAGCAGTTTGTCGCTGAGCTTCACGTTCAACTTTGACACGTTCGGCGCGATCCTCAATACGTGAAACTAACTCACGTGCGCGACGTTCCAGATCCGTAACCGTACGTTGAACCGTCTGATCAAAACTCGTTTGCCTTTCACGTTCGCGCTTCGCCGCCTCCTTTTCCAGCGACGCAAATTTCTCCGCAACGGCAGCTCGCTCTTCTTCCAGCGCACTTCTTAATGCTTCGGCTTCTTCTGATTCACGTTTGATGCGTTTTAAGTATTCCGAAGCCTGGAGCGACGAATCTTTAACTGATTCGGTCGCGAGGTTGATGATGTTTTTAGGTACGCCAAACCGGCGAGCAATCTCGAGTCCAGATGAGGCACCAGCGACACCTACAATCAGCCGGTAGGTTGGTTGCAAAGTCTTTTCATCGAATTCGACACTGGCGTTGAGCACGCCTTCTTCATTGCCGGCGTACATCTTGAGTCCACTGTAATGTGTAGTGGCGATCACATGAGCTCCGCAAACAACCCGAAAGTGATCCACAACTGCAACTCCCAGCGCCGAACCCTCTTCCGGATCAGTCCCAGTACCAACTTCATCGAGTAGAACCAGGGCGGGTGATTCGCAGAGTTCAATCATTCGGGCGATATTTGCCACATGAGAAGTAAAAGTCGAGAGATTGGCAGCCAGCGACTGATGATCACCAATGTCAGCAAGGACAGACGCATAAAATGGAAATCGAGCCGATTTCGCGCTCACGGAAATGCCAGACAATGCCATTAACGACAACAACCCTGTTGTCTTCAAGACTACGGTCTTACCACCGGCGTTCGCGCCAGAGATCACCATCGCGTTCTTGTCAGAGTTGAGCGAGAACGATACTGGAACAACCTGTCCACCAGATGCGCTTAGATTCTCCTCGAGTATTGGATGTCTGGCTTCCACAAGTTCCAGAGCGCCACTCGTTATCACACTTGGACCATAAGCTTCAACAGTCGGGATTACACAATTCAACTTCTTGTGAAAGCTAGCTTTCGCATTAACGAAATCCAATTCGGTTACAGCAGTTGCTGCCGCTCCTATTGCAGGAAGTTGCAAACGGAGTTCTTCGCTAAGCGCAAACAGAATCTTCGCTACTTCACGCGCTTCAGCTTCGTGTAAACCCTGGAGCTCGTTGTTTGATTCAATTGTCTCGAGCGGCTCAACAAATGCGGTAGCTCCTGATGAAGAGTACCCATGCGCAACACCCTGAACGCGACCACGGTGATCAGCCTTTACCGGAATCACAAAGCGATCGTTGCGGATCGTAACTAACTCGTCTTGAATCGAGTCGGCAGACTTCCGCATTACGCTTTCCAGGGATCGTGTGATACGGGCCCTCAAGGTCGAGATCTCATGACGAATACGAGCAAGTTCCGGACTCGCTCGATCGTCAATCTCACCCGATGGAAGAATCTTGGTTGTCACTCGCGCAACGAGTGAATTGAGATCGCGCGGCAGACTCTCGACCAACAACCACAGCTCCGGCGCGTCGTCACGTTCGGCAAGTATAGCCGCTCGCGCTGCAAGCGCTTGCTCACAGAGACGAGCAATTTCGAGCATCGCAATCGGGTCGAGAGCGGCTCCATCAACCCTTAAACGGCCCAGGATTTCAGCCGGATCTGAAAACTCGCTAAACGACCAAATGACTCCGCGCCAACGTAGTGCGACACACTCTGCGAGCGCTCTCAATTCTCGACGCAACTCATCCAGGTCAGTCAATGGGGTCAGATTCGCAACTCGGGCTTGACCAGCTTGTGTTTGCGCACCGCGCTGCAAGACTGCGAGCAGTTGAGGGTATTCAAGGGTTGTAAATGCCTGTTCGTTCACGTCTTTTAAGATCGGCGACGTCTTCGCTCGCGACCCTGGACAATTCCGGAGAATAATTTACTGACATCGAGCAACTGGACGTCTCGTTCTCCGTGCTGAATCGTTCCTTTCACCAGTTTTGACTCTGCTCCATTCTCGACTATGTGGTCCAGCCTTACATCAACCGGCGACTCGATCTCATCCGCAACAAGAGCGAGCTGCTCGTCACCACGAAATGAGACGATCAGCTTCCGATTCGAGTTAGTGTCACTACCCAGTGTCGCTGCAGCGTCGAGCACAGTAAACATGCGACCTTCAATCGAAACGATGCCCAAAACGGAATCCGGCGAAAATGGAAGCGGCGCTGGAGCTGAAAATTCTGTAATGGTCAGCACCTCATCTTCGAACACTCCGAGATCCACAGAACCTATATGAAGGATCCGGAATGGCTTTGTTGCTTCGGGATGGATGTGCGTCTGAATAGTCACCAGAGAAGGTTACAACGCCGGTCGAGAACAAACAAATGGAGGCGTGTTTTCTCTGTTACTAAGGCCACCTTAAGGCCACTGGCTTGTCCAGTGGTTGGTTACGTTCGCTGCTACAAAGAGCATAGCTTTGCCTTCCGGCGCGCTTGCGCGCGAGGGAATAAGTTCAGGAGAAGCTGTTTAGCAACAAACGCTACTGACCACTGGGCAAGCCAGTGGCCTGGAGGCAGTCGGATCCACGCCTGTGCTCTGATTTCAATTTGATCCAGAGCCCGCGCTACAATGAACTCACTTGATACCTAATTTATCAATGGCCAGTTGAAGGGAACTTAGCGAATGGACGAATTTGATCGATATCGAGCTGCCATGAACGAAAAACTGCTTGGCAGCGATCACCTGGGTATCAAGCGCTTCTTTAACCTCGATACTCAAGCTTACGAGGATGGAGCTCTCGATAAGAAAACCAAGGAACTAATGGGATTAGTTGCTTCGACGGTCCTTCGTTGCGACGATTGCATTACTTACCACATCAAACAGTGTCATTCGATAGGAGTTACACGTCCAGAGTTTCTCGACGCCTTCAATGTCGCCCTGGTTGTAGGTGGTTCGATCACGATTCCACACTTGCGACGTGCAATTGATCGAGTGGACCAACTACTCGAGTCAGGGCAAACTGCCGGCGAAACCCACACGTCACATCAACACTGAGCTATGTATATTTCCCAGGGTTTACGGATTTGAATTAGCAGGCGCCAAATAGAGTTGAAGAGACTAAATTATTCATTGGCAATAGTCGTCGCGGTCGTTTTTATCTCGATCATTGCGACAAGTTCGTTGGCTGGCAAGAAAGGTATTGCGATGTCTGTACAGGAAAAAGCTCGAGTTCGCGCACCGGAGATTAGTGGCGGGCGTGGATGGCTCAACACCGACAAGCCTTTATCAATCGCTGCCCTGAAAGGCAAAGTCATTCTTCTCGACTTTTGGACCTACGGATGCATCAACTGCATTCATATCATTCCTGACCTCAAAAAACTCGAGGCGAAATACGCGAACCAACTGGTTGTGATTGGAGTTCACTCAGCGAAGTTTCAAAACGAGAAAGAGACCGAGAATATTCGACGGATCATACTGCGCTATGAAATAGAGCATCCGGTTTACAACGACTCTGAATTCCAGGTTTGGCAAAGCTATGGCGTGAGAGCCTGGCCAACCCAGGTCCTAATCGATCCCGCAGGTTATGTCGTAGGCACCGCTTCTGGAGAAGGAAATTACGAAGTTATCGATAATGCAATCGGTCAGCTGGTCACCGAGTTTCGCAAACGAGGCGAACTCAATGAGCAGCCACTGAATCTTGTTCTTGAACGCGCCAAGGTTGGCGACCTACCCCTCGCGTTCCCTGGAAAGCTTTTGGCTGACGCCGCGACTGATCGTTTGTACATATCCGACTCGAATCACAATCGAATTGTAGTTACAAAACTTGACGGCACGCTTGTCGAAACAATTGGAACCGGAACTCCGGGCGCCACTGACGGAACTTACGACAAAGCCTCCTTCTATCGACCTCAGGGTTTAGCTCTTTCAGGTGACAACCTTTATGTTGCTGACACAGAGAATCACCTAATTCGCCGAGTTAATGTCAAAACACACACAGTAGAAACCATCGCAGGCACCGGCAAGCAGACAATGGAGTACTTCAAAGAGGGTCCAGCGCGTTCAGTTGCACTGAGTTCTCCGTGGGATCTTCAGTTAGTGGGTAACACTCTCTTTATCGCGATGGCTGGTCCACACCAAATCTGGAAGTTGGACCTTGAGAAGAATGAAGTCTCAACATTCGCAGGCTCGGGTCGAGAAGCGCGCTTGGACGGGAAACTGCTCGAATCTGGTTTTGCACAACCATCAGGACTCGCAACCGATGGAAAGACTCTCTACGTCGCCGACAGTGAGTCGAACATTATTCGTGCTATCGACATCCTTGGCGGCAAGGTCAAAACTCTGGTCGGCGGAGATTTGTTCGAATTTGGCGACGTGGATTCAACCGGAGACGAGGTGCGATTACAGCACCCGCTTGGCTTAGTCCGGCTCGGCGATAAGGTACTGATTGCCGACACATATAACCACAAGATCAAAGAACTCGATCCACAAGCATTCAGAGTCAAGACCCTGCTCGGTACTGGTAAGCCTGGACAGTCGGATGGGACCAAACCCTCGTTTTATGAACCTGGTGGTTTGACAGTTGCTAACGACCAACTCTTCATCGCAGATACAAACAACCACGCGATTCGAGTTGTCGATCTGAAAACAAAACAGACCCGCACGCTCATGATCAACGGCTTGATGCCGCCGGTCCAGAACACAGAAACCACTGCGACTGATTCAGTTCCAAATGCTGAACAGATCAAAGTTGTGGCACAGCAACTGAAGGCGGGCTCCAACGGGACATTAGTAATCAACGTTGAATTACCGGCCGGATATCATCTCAATCCAGCAGCTCCGCAGCGCTACAAAGTCTCTGTCGATAACGGAAACACCGTCAGCATTGATGAGAAGAATGCGGCCAAATCGTCTAAAGACTTGAAACTTCCGCTGCGAATACCTTTCAGTGCTGTGTCACCTGGCACGACGAAAGTCAAAGCGCAAGCGACGCTGTTTTATTGTCGCGAAGACAACACAGGCACATGTCGGATTAAGACTCTTGTTTGGGAAGTTCCAGTTGAAGTGAGCGATACAAGTACAGCCACCGAAATCACACTCAGTGGTAAACTCTCAGCAGAATAACCTGGTCCACCAGCTAACACTGTACTCCTAAAATCAACGTTCGCACCTTGGAGGTCATGAGGCTCATGCGTGTCCTGATCGCTTTTCTTATTGCAACTACCTTCCTTGTCGTACAAGCTCAGCAACCCGAAACAACTCGGCCTGCGGTCCCACTTCGGCCGGTACACACCTTCTCAATCGTAGCGCGTGATCCAGCGACAGGTGAGTTGGGAGTCGCGGTCCAATCACACTGGTTTTCAGTCGGATCAATCGTCACATGGGCCGAAGCCGGCGTTGGGGCCGTGGCAACACAATCGTTCGTCGATCCGAGCTACGGTAAAAACGGGCTCGAGCTAATGAGAGGAGGTAAGCCTGCTCCTGACGCTTTAAAAGAATTATTGGCGAAGGACGACGCTCGCGAAGTCCGACAGGTCGCAATGATCGACGCACAAGGTCGCGTGGACGCATGGACAGGCAAGAACGACATTCAGGCTGCTGGGCATATCGTCGGTACAAATTTTTCTGTTCAAGCGAACCTAATGCTGAATGACAAGATCTGGCCCGCAATGGCTAAGGCGTTTGAAAGTACAAAAGGTGATCTCGCTGATCGGATGTTAGCAGCGCTCGACGCAGCTCAAGCTGCGGGCGGTGACATTCGCGGTCGACAGTCAGCGGCGATCGTTGTTGTCACAGGAAAGCCAACCGGTCAGGCATGGAAGGATCGAACGTTTGATCTACGCGTTGATGACAGTCCCGAACCGCTCAAAGAGTTACGACGTCTGGTGACTTTGCAGCGTGCGTACAACCACATGAACGCTGGAGATCTGGCCGTTGAAAAGAAGGACAATGAAGGTGCTTTGCGCGAGTATTCAGCTGCAGAGAAGTTGGTCCCAAATAATGCGGAAATGATCTACTGGCATGCAGTGGCTCTGGTGAATATGGGTCGCGTTGATGATTCACTGCCGCTGTTTCGCAAGGTTTTTGCGATGGATAAGAATTGGATCACGCTAACACCTCGTTTACCTAAATCAGGTCTCTTGCCCGACGACCCATCCATCATTAATCGCATCGTGTCAGTAGGTAAGCAGTAGTAAAGGAAGCCGAGCAGAGCGACTGTAGTTAATTGCAGTTAGTAAGGGAAGGTCCTCTCTAGATAATTGCAGGCAGGAAGCTCCATAGAAGTTGTCTTAAGGGCACTGGCTTGTCCAGTGGTTGCTTACGCTTGTTGCTAACAAGGAACAACCTATTCCTTCGGCGCGCTTGCGCGCGAGGGAGATGGAAATGAAACTCTTCTCAATGACAATTGATAAATTTCAAATAGATATATGACCAATCTTAATCTCTGAGGGTGATTGACCCTAATTCACCAAGCACCCCACCTACTCAAGACTAATCTCTGCTCAGAGCTTATAATCTCCTTCAAGGAGAAATGAGATGGCTGACATTATCAAGTGCACACATTGTGGAGAGAAACGCGCCGCGATCGGATTTGCACCCTTTCCAAATGAACTCGGACAACGAATCGCCACGGAAATTTGCCAACCCTGCTGGAGTATGTGGCTACAAAAGCAAACTCAAATAATCAACCACTATGGTCTGGACCTGACAAATCCTGACGCCCAGGCCTTTCTATTTGACAACATCAAAGGATTTCTTTTCGGTGATGCCCCGCAGCTCGCACAGATCGATACGTCCAAAGAAGGCAGTGTGAAGTGGTAAGCGTGGACAGATTTGTGGTCATTCGTCATAAGAAAAACCATTGGTCATATATCATTTGAAATTTATCAATTGTCATTTGGTTCTGCCGCAGGTAGGACGTCACCCTATATCCCGCTCTTGAACCAAGGTCAAAATGACAAATGAGAAATTTCAAATGATATATGACCAATGATTCTTTTTATTCTCTTCCTCAGCTCGCCTCTGACTTTAGCCCACGAGATGGCTCACCGCTTGCTTCATAACCGAATATAGCCCCGATTCGAACACATCCGACCATTTAGTCGTGTGTTTGTCCGTTATGTTTCGATGCGCGCGTACGTTTTTCGAACTCGACGCGCTCTGCCAGGAGGTTTCGATGCAAATCCGAATCATAGGAATCATTGGTGCGAGTCTATTAGCTTTTCTTTCGGTCGCCTGCGAGGAACCGGCTCACGATAATGCAAACGTCAACAAGGCCGCAAATTCTAACGTCGCGGTGAACGCAAACACACCCGCTCCTTCGCCCACCGCAGATACGGCGCGAAGAGCGCCAACACGTGAAGACTATGAACGCGACAAGGATCGATACCAGCGAGAAGCCAAAGGCGCGGGAAGAAAGATCGGTACTGGCATTAATGATGGCTGGCTCTGGGTAAAAACTAGATTCGACCTTGCCGCCGCGGATGATCTTCGTGACTCGACTGTCGATGTCGACGTCGATAATGGAGTCGTGACACTGACAGGTACCGTCGCTTCCGCCGCGCAAAAGACGAAGGCTGAGTCCGTTGCCAAAACAGTGGAAGGCGTCAAATCAGTAAAGAACATGCTCAAGGTTGCTGCCGACAACAGCAATGCCGCTAAGGCAAAGGCAAACGCAAACAAGCCGAAGTAGCGGAAACTAGTTCTGAAATAGCTGCTTTGCACAAAAAAGTCGGTTTTTGAAATGTAGTCTTCGGCTACCCTGGGAACTGAAGGCTTCGGAGTTTCAACACTCCGAGGGGGTTGTGTCAGTGACTGGAGACGGCGCAACCCGCGTTGCGGTTGTAAGATGAGCGGATTTGCGTCTTTCCCACGGTAGCCTGGGCTTTGATGCATTGCCCCCTTCGGGGCAAAAGGACGTCGGAGTTTTTTTGTTTTCAGATTCCCTTACTTCCAGTTTTAAGCTAAGCTCTGCTTCTCTTTCCTAAACGAGAGTCTGCCGGTTGTCTTCTTAATCGGCATCAAGCTTTTCGCAAATCAAACTTGATAGGGATTTGGTTACCTATGCCAAAGGTTCGCCTGCGACTCATAGTCGCGTCGATCGCACTCTCTCTGTTGTCGATTCACCCTTTAGTTTTTACACACGCTCAGCGTAGCGGTATCGACACTTACGCAATTACTAATGCTCGCATTGTGCCGGTCTCCGGCCCGCCAATTGACAAGGGCACGGTGATCATCCGCAACGGCCTGATCGAAGCTGTTGGGGCAAGTGTTTCAGTGCCGTCAGACGCAAGAGTCATTGATGGCAATGGGTTGATTGTTTATCCGGGACTGATCGATTCCTACACGAATCTCGCCTTACCTGAAGCCGCCGCAACACCAGCAGCCGGCGGAGGAGGTGGTGGTGGTGGCTTTTTCCAAGCTGCTCCACGCCCAAGTCCAGGTGGTCCAAACTCGACCCAACCAATCGGCCTTCAACCCGAAGTCATGGTTGAAGATGTAATCCGAACCGGAGCACCCGATATTGAAGCATCACGGAACGTCGGAATTACGGCCGCGTTGACGTTGCCCCGAACCGGAATCTGGATGGGCCAATCAGCGCTCATTAACCTCTCTGGCGACTCTCCTCAGCAAATGATTGTGAGATCGCCTGTTGCCATGCACGTCGGATTTACTCCGCTACGAGGATCCTATCCAGGGTCCTTGATGGGCGTGTTTGCGACGCTGCGTCAAATGATGCTCGACGCACAGCGCTATCGCGACTCGATGCAAATCTACGAACGCAACCCAACTGGAATTCGACGGCCCGAAGTTGACCGCTCGCTTGCAGCACTGGTTCCAGTCGTTGAGGGAAAAATGCCTGTCGTGATGTATGCAAACACGGAACGTGAGATTTCTCGCGCACTTGATTTGGGTGTGGAGTTTAAGCTGAAAACAATTATTGCCGGTGGTCGCGAGGCTGATCGTGTTGCCGCTCGACTTGCGCAACTAAAGGTGCCAGTGCTGCTCTCGCTGAATCTTCCGCGACGTACAACCGCAGCACTTCCAGAAGCCGATCCTGAATCAATGCGCGTTCTTCGCGAAAGAGTAGACGCCCAACAAACAGCTGGAAAGTTGGCAAAAGCCGGGGTGCGTTTCGGATTTCAATCAGGCTCGCTCACCAACATGTCGGATCTGCTGGTCAATGCCAGCCGGGCAATTGAGAACGGACTTTCAACAGATGATGCCTTACGCGCTTTTACGATCTGGCCTGCTGAAATACTGGGCGCAGGCAGCCAGCTCGGTACAATTGAGAAAGGGAAAATCGCCAACCTAACCGTGATGCGCGGTGATCTATTCGATCGCAACAGTCGTCTCGCACAGGTTTTCATAGACGGCCGTCAGATTGATCTTCGGCCCACAACTGGACCGGCAACTACCCAAACGCGCGGAAGTCTTACGGGCGCGTGGTCAGTCACTCTCTCGCTCGGAACAGACACAAAGACTGCCACTTTGAATCTTCAACAGGAAGGTGATCGACTACGAGGTTCAATTGAGGGATCGCTTGGTTCAGCAGAGATCTCGAACGCGTCCACTGGAAATGAAATTCGCTTTACGGTTCCAGTAAACATCGATGGACAGACCAAGGAAGCTACTTTTGCAGGAACACTGGCTGGACCAGAAATCAAAGGTAGCGTCACTATCGAAGGACGTGCGCCTGGTACGTTTACCGCAACTCGGTCCGGCTCACCAAACTAGAAATAATCAATCAGGATCACTTCATCGGGAGTTCATACAATGACGAAATTTATCCCTGGATATTTCTTAATCGCGGCGGCGATCTGCGGCGTCCTCGTAACAGCGCCCTTAGCGCCGGCGCAAAACCCGTCCGAGACCTTGATTCGAAACGCCACTGTCCTTACCGTCACACGCGGTACTTTGCAGAATACCGACGTCCTGATTCGCGCAGGTAAGATCGCTGGCGTCGGCAAAAACCTTAGCGTCTCTCCAAATGCACGCATCATCGACGGTACAGGGAAATACGTCATGCCGGGTATCGTCGATTGCCACTCGCATTCGATGCTCGACACAATCAACGAAGGGACTCTCGCAGTTACTTCAATGGTTCGCACGAGCGACGTACTCAACGTCAACGACGTCGATCTGTATCGCGAATTAGCAGGCGGTGTAACAACACTGAATCTGCTTCACGGTTCGGCTAATCCAATTGGCGGATTAAACACTGTCGTAAAAATCAAATACGGACGTCCAGCTGAAGAATTCATCTTTCCTGGAGCGATGCCAGGAATCAAGTTCGCTCTGGGAGAGAACGTAAAACGATCGAGCACGCCAAATCAGCCTGGGATCACGCGACGATACCCGAACACTCGAATGGGAGTGGAGGAAACAATTCGCGATGCGTTCACACGCGCTCGCGACTATAAAAAGACCTGGGACGAGTATCGCGCTGCTGTTGCGAAAGGTCAGAAGAACCTTCTACCACCGAGACGTGACTTACAACTTGAACCACTCGTTGAGATCCTTGAAGGAAAACGTTACGTACACGCTCACTGTTACATCGCGAGTGAAATACTGATGCTCATCAATCTGGCGGATGAGTTTGGGTTCAAGATCAAAACATTCCAGCATGTGCTCGAGGGATATAAGGTCGCCAAAGAGATTGCAGCGCATGGAGCTGGCGCTTCAACCTTCGCAGACTCATGGGCCTACAAGATTGAAGCCTACGACGCAATTGCCTACAACACCGCTATCATGACTCGGGCCGGCATTGTTGTTTCAGTGAACTCCGATTCCGATGAGCGAGCCCGCCGCTTAAACATCGACGCCGCAAAAGCGATGCACTTTGGTGATCTCACCGAAGAACAAGCGCTCAAACTCATAACTCTCAATCCGGCTATTCAACTGGGTATTCAGGATCGAGTCGGCTCAATCGAAGTAGGAAAAGACGCCGACATTGCGATCTGGAATGGTCATCCATTTAGTGTCTATTCTCGAGTCGATACCACAATGATCGACGGCGACATTTTCTTTGATCGGCAGCAGGACATTTCGCGTCGTGCTGACCTCGCAAAGGAACGTGCAACGCTCGAACAGGCTGAAGCGAATAAAGCTCCTGCTCAAGGTCAGTCACCGCAAGCACCCCGACGACGTCCTCGCGCACACGAAGATGACGATGTGTGGGAAGGAGAGCGTCCGTGAAAACGTCGCGAAGAACCTGGAGCCTAATGCGGAGATTGGGAGAGTTAGTGATGACCAAACAAGACCACCTGATGAACATGAACTTACCTGCTGTAATCCTTATCGTCTTTTGTCTTTCAACGGGCGCAATCGCCCAACAGATTGGCAATCCAGCGACTCAACAAGGCGTGTTGCCTCCACGTGGCACCTATGTCATACGCAACGCCCGCATCGTTACCGTGAGTGGCGCCGACATCGAGAATGGATCGGTAGTAGTTCGTGATGGAAAGATCGAAGCGGTGGGAGCCAGTGTGAGTGCTCCATCAGGCGCACAGCAGATTGACGGTCGTGGTCTATCAGTTTATCCGGGAATGATTGATGCCGGTACCAGCATGGGTCTCGTTGAAGTTCCGCAAGGTGCCAACGGGACCGTTGATACTTCTGAAGTGGGTGACTTTAACCCAAACGCTAAGGCAACAGTCGCGCTCAATCCATACAGTGCGCACATCGCAGTGACACGAGTCGACGGAATTACGAACGTACTGAGTTTACCAACCGGAGGTTTGATCTCCGGACAGGCTGCATTCATCAACTTACTAGGCACCACACCACGCGAAATGTCCGTCGTGCCAACAACCGCGTTGGTGATCAACTATCCACGCATAGGTGGTGGCGGAGGTGGAGGCTTTGGTGGCTTTCAACAACAGCAAGGCAACCTCGCTGAAACGCTCGCTGCAAATGAACGACAAGTAGATCAAATCAGAAAGATGTTGCGCGACGCAGAGAGTTATGGCCGCGCTCAAGACGCTTACGCTAAAGACAGTTCGTTACCTCGACCGGATCTCAATCTCGTCCTGGAAGCGATGGTGCCCTATGTACGCGGCGAACGCCCGGTGATCTTCCGTGCTGATCGCGAAGCCGAAATTCGCGGTGTTATCAAATTCGCCGAAGAGATGAAGTTGAAACCTATCATCCTTGGTGGCAACGATGCCTGGAAAGTTGCGAGCTTGCTGAAGGAGAAGAATGTTCCGGTGATTGTGACAGGAGTACTCGAATTGCCCGGACGCGAGGACGATTTCTACGATACTCTTTACGAACAACCTTCAAAGCTACAACAAGCTGGGGTGCGATTCTGTATTTCAACGGGAGATGCAGGCGCGGAAACTCGAAATCTACCTTACAACGCCGGTATGGCCTCCGCGTTTGGTTTATCGAAAGCCGACGCGCTAAAAGCTGTAACGCTCTATGCAGCGCAGATATTGAACGTCGCTGACAAATTGGGTTCGATCGAAGTAGGAAAGATGGCCAACCTGGTAGTGACCGATGGCGACATTCTCGAACCACGCACTCATATACGCTATCTGTTTATTGATGGAAGACAGGTGCCGTTAACAAGTCGACACACGGAACTGAACGACGCCTTTAAGAATAGGAAATAGTTGTCCGACATGCTTTAGCTTGTCGTTATCTTGAGAATAGCGGTCTTTGATTTTTGGGCTTCGGAAGTAGATTCTTGGTTTGGATTGTCGTTGAAGGCCTCAGCTCAAAGCCCCAAGACCTAAACCGAAAGACCAAAATGACAATTGATAAATTTCAAATGATATATGACCAATGATTTTTTTCTTTCTCTGCATTTGCTTTACTCGCAAAAAGCGTCTCCCCAGACCTAGCCCGTTTAGAATTTTAAGGAGGACTTCCCCGTTGTTAAGAAGAGATCTCTACTCATTTATTCGCGCCACTGCTCTCATCTCAGTGGCGCTTCTTTTTTCCAGTAACGCATATTCTCAGACCAAATTACTGCGCTTCCCTGATATTCGCGGCGACAAAGTTGTATTCACTTATGGTGGCGATCTCTGGACAGCACCAGCAGCCGGGGGCTCGGCAACTCACTTAACCTCGCACCCGGGTGTTGAGGTTTTTGGGAAATTCTCTCCTGACGGAAAGTGGATCGCATTCACCGGGCAATACGACGGTGACGAACAAGTCTATGTAATACCGACGAGCGGTGGTGAGCCACGTCAACTGACGTTTTATCCTTCGCGAGGTCCACTTCCGCCGCGTTGGGGTTGGGACAACCAGGTGTTCGGTTGGAGCAAAGACGGCAAACGAATTTTCTTCAGATCGCTTCGTGACTCATGGTCGCTACCGATAGCCCGGCTCTATTCCGTGTCCGTGGACGGTGGACCAACGGAACCGCTACCAATGCCAACTGCTGGTTCAGGCGACTTCGCCCCAAGCGGCACTGAGATGGTCTACTCGCCACAATCGCGTGATTTCAGATCTGAAAAGCGCTACAGCGGTGGTCAGGCAAACCAGCTTTACATCTTTGACATGAAGACCAATGCCGCCAAACGTATCACTGAAGGCCCGCGTCCAACCCGTGACGCGATGTGGATCGGCGACACAATCTTCTTCAACTCGGACCGCGACGGTCACTTCAACCTTTACGCATATAGTGTTTCCGGCGGCAAAACGACACAGGTTACCACCAACAAGCAATACGACGTTCGCTGGCCCAGTTCAGATAATGAAGATCAGATCGTCTACGAGTTGAATGGCGAACTTCAAGTGCTTGATACAAAGAGCCGCAAGAGCACACCGATCTCCATCAACGTGCCCGACGAAGGAATCGCCCGACGTCCAAGTCGGGTTCCCGTCGGCAGCTTAATCGAATCATATAATTTAAGTCCGAAGGGTGAGCGTGTACTCATCTCGGCGCGTGGTGACATCTTCACTGCTCCCATCGAAAAAGGTCCGAGTCGTAACCTGACTCACTCATCAGGAGCTCACGACAAGTGGCCCAGTTGGTCTCCTGATGGTTCGCAGATCGCCTTTATTTCCGACCTGAGCGGTGAAGAAGAACTGTATCTGCAGGTACAAGACGGATCAAAACCTGCGGAACAGATTACTCGCGGCGGAAGCGCGATGCGTTACCAACCGGAGTGGGCACCTGATGGCAAACGGATAGCATTTGGCGACAAAGATGGGAAGGTCTATATCCTGACCATGGCCGATCGAAAAGTGACCGAGATCGCGGATTCGCCGTTGGGCCAGGTTCGCGATTATACCTGGTCACCGAGAGGAAACTATCTCGCGTTCACAATGCCAAACGAGAACCAGTTTCAATCGGTTTACATTTGGAGTGCAGCTGACAACCAGGTTAGGCGAGTAACTGATAATTACTTCAACTCTTACAATCCAGCATGGGATCCACAAGGCAACTATCTTTACTACTTAAGCGATCGCGAGTTCTTACCTCAAATCTCCAATATCGAATTCAATTACGCCACGAATCGTCCGACGTACATTTACGCAGTAACCCTTAAGAAGGACGGCAAACATCCGTTTCCGCCTGAGAGTGATGAAGTAACGGTTTCAAAAGGTGACGATGCGCCAAAACCAGCTGCATCACCTGCTGCATCACCAACTGACAAACCGGCTGAAGGCGAGGCGAAACCTGAGGCAGCTGCAGCAGCACCTAAGCCGCCTGCAACACTCGTCATCGATTTTGACGGGATTTCCAATCGCGTTACTCGAGTACCTCTTGGTGCTGACAATTATGGTGGCCTTTCAGCGAAGACTGGTCATCTGATTTACGTTGTACGTGGTGCCACGTATTACGGACGACAGGGCGACCGAAACGCGTCGCTCCGTATCTACGCGATTAAGGATCGCAAGGAAACAACTTTGACGGAGGACATTCGCGGTTACGTCCTTTCCGATGATGGCAACAAGCTGCTTGTGGGACAGGGACCGGGATTCAATCTCTACGACGCAACTCCAACGGGCGAAAGATCGCGTAAAGCTGTTTCAACTTCAGGACTCTACGTCGATCGAGTACCAGCCGAAGAATGGAATCAGATTTTTAACGAAGTGTGGCGTCGCTATCGCGATTGGTTCTACGTTTCCAATATGCATGGCTACGACTGGGTCGCATTACGCGAACAGTACAAACCGTTACTTAAGTACGTGGCCCATCGCTCAGATTTGAATTATGTGATTCAGGAGATGATTTCTGAACTGACGGTCCAACATGCCTATATCGACGGTGGCGATTTCAATATCCCTTCGAGACCGCGCTCTGGGCTTCCCGGTGCTCGTTTTGAACTGGATGTACAGGCTGGTCGGTACCGCATCTCAAAGATCTTCGCGGGTGAAAATGAGGAAGATCTTTATCGCTCACCATTGACCGAAGTCGGCGTAAACGCCAGCGTAGGCGATTATGTGCTCGCCATCGATGGCGAAGAACTAAAAGCCACGGACGATCCTTATCGACTGCTCCGCAACAAGGGCGACAATCCCGTCCAACTCACTGTCAACAAGACTCCGACGATGCAGGGCGCTCGCACAGTGTCGTACCGGCCGATTCTGGATGAACAAAACTTGATCTATCTCGATTGGGTAAATGGTAATCGCGAAAAGGTAAGCAAAGCGACCGGGGGTCGGGTTGGTTATATTCACATTCCCGACATGGGCGCCAATGGGATCCGCGAGTTTATTAAGTGGTACTACCCACAATTGCAAAAGGAAGGTCTGGTTGTCGATGTGCGTGCAAACGGTGGCGGCAACGTATCGAGAATGCTCATCGAGCGGTTGCGTAGAAAGTTACTTGGCCTGAATTATTCACGCACCAACGATACCGCTGCTACTTATCCAGACGGTGTGTTTATTGGGCCAATGGTCGCACTACTGGATGAAAACTCCGCTTCAGATGGCGACATCTTTCCCTCGATGTTTCGCGAAGCAGGTCTTGGGCCATTGATTGGCAAACGTTCGTGGGGCGGTGTTGTCGGGATCACAAATCGCGGTCAACTGATTGATGGAGGCGTGGTAAACGTACCTGAGTCGGGTCTGGCTAGTAAGACCGGACAATGGATCATCGAAGGTTATGGCGTCGATCCGGATATCGAAGTTGATAACGATCCGCAGTCGGTAATTAATGGCAAGGATCCACAACTTGAGCGAGCAATCACCGAAATAATGACCAAGCTAAAACAGCCCGTTAAACTGCCTGGCAAACCTGCTCCTCCCGTGAAGACGATCAAGTAATTGTCCGACATGCTTTAGCTTGTCGTCTTCCTCAAAACCTGCTTATACATAAAAGGGCGCACCTGACACGTGCGCCCTTCAATCCTTAATCAACAACTTCTCCTGCGGCCGCATAGCTGACATTCCTTTGTGCTGCCAACATCTGGTTGGACCATGCACACGACGCGAACACGGAGTGCCCTTCTTTGTTCTGGCGCCACACATGTATACCTGATCCTCACTTACCACGGGCTTCACACCACTATCGGACGAAACATTCACACCTTGAGCAGTGCTGGCAGTTGGCCGATTGATTACCAATGGCCTGATCTCCTGGCGCGACGTGCGACCAAGCAAGAGTCCGGATAAGAGGAACACCGCACAGACAAGGACTGGCTGCAACCAATGTTCTTTGCGAAATTTTGGAGTACAAGGGTCGCAGAATTTGCGGCTGGTCCAAAGATACCAACGCAGGCGCACAATCTTAGCGCCACATTCCGAACAAAAATTTGGTCGGTAAATCGTGAGGAGTGACACGACGTGAGGTTTCCTTTCACGCCAATTATAGCGGACATTCTTCTGTACTTAGTAGCTTCCTCGCGATCCCCTTTAGTAGCCCCAACAAACTAACCACTCAAGCTCTTCTGTCGGACCGCGTACGTCCTCGTGCGCTAACTCGCGATTCATTCTACTAGCGACATAACCCATCGACCCTGGAACAGCTTGACGGGCACCATGCTCACCATGCGCACGAGACGTACGCGCTCCGACAGAAGAGCAACTCAGTTTTCGCGATGCGGCCACTAAAGAGATACCGCTAGCCACATTCTCAAGCAACTGTTCACGCTCCTTTTGCGTCCGAATTTGAAAATCACTGCGCGGACGGGCATACTCGCCGGACTCAATTTTAGCCATGCATCAAAGGACCCAAAATACTCGGCGTTGCGGACTTATTTTCGCCGTTTTCGCATTCTTACTCTTCGTAGCACCCATTTCGTTCTACGCGCAGGATCCGGAAGACATCGTTCGCACGGAAACGTCCCTCGTTCAACTCAATATCGGTGTCGTCGACAGGCAGGGGCGAGCCATCACCTCGCTAACAAGAAATGATTTCTCGATTTATGAAGACGGAGTAAAGCAGTCGATTCAACTTTTCCAGCCCGTCGATATGCCTTTCAGCCTGGTGCTGCTGTTGGACATGTCCGGCTCGACTATAAATTTTCGGCAACAACTTAAGCTTGCCAGCCAACGGTTCCTTGATGCATTAGCGCCAGATGATCGCGTCGCAGTAATCCAGTTCAACGCTAAAGTAAAATCGTTATCTGGATTTACAGTTGATCGAAACAAAACCGCGTATGCAATCGACCTTGCAGAAGGTGCGGGCGAGACCCATTTTTATGAGGCTCTCAAATATGCGCTGCGGGAATTGGATAAAGAGGGAAAGCGACGTAAGGCCATCGTCGTGCTGACCGATGGACTCGACTCGAGTTTAAGAAAAACGGATCGGGAAACTGTTGCGCGAACTCAGACTGACGAAGAAGCGTTGAGTGCGATCAAGCCACATGATAGTCCAGATCTAAACGCGGTTCTCGCAGCTGCCGATCGTCAAGGAGTCTCAATCTTCCCTCTCGCATTGCCATCAGGTGACCCAAAGAGACTTCCATTACCGTCGCCAACTATTACCGGGATCTATGCTGCAGCTCGGACTCGTCTGCAGGCTCTCGCCGATCGATCCGGCGGCCGCTTGAACGAAATAAATCGGCTTGAATATATGGCCCAATTGTATCGTGAGGTTGCTGCTAATCTGCGCACGTTATACACCGTGGCCTACCAGGCAAGTGGCGAACGCACCCGAGGCAAATGGCACGAGATAAAAGTTGAGGTCAACTACCCGGAACTCACAGCGCGAACGAAGACTGGTTACTTTGCCAGGTAGGTCTTTACTTTGTGCTTTGTACTTAGTACTCAATTGAGCGATTTAAGGTCTTGTGAGTGTTGTAGTGAGAAAGAATTAACGAGCCCTCAGCTGGAAAAACAAAGTACAAAGCACAAAGTACAAAGCTCTACAACCACATTTTACTATTTTCTGCTAACGGCTTAATATCTACCGTTCCAGTTGCACCCGTAGCTCAGTTGGATAGAGTACCTGACTACGAATCAGGGGGTCGCATGTTCGAATCATGCCGGGTGCACCAATCAAATGAATAAGTTAAGGGCAGCCGGTGGAGGCTGCCTTTTCCATTTTAGAACCAAAAGAGAACCAGTTTTAAGAATCATGGGTCATTTGGAAGAGAAAGCTCCCGCGGTTTTGTAGCGGTACTTGCGGTTTTCGCGCTTAGACTAAGGTGTGCCCTATTTCGTCATACTTTTGATTTGAGTAAGATACTTCTCGGCATCTTTTTGAAGACTCTTATATTTCGCTTCCTTGCCACTCTTCGTCAGGAATGTTTCAAAATGGTGTTGTGCCTCGACTAGATTCTTCGTTTTTCTGAACTGCAAGTAGCCTAAAATATAAAGGCATTGAATCTTAGCTGGCTCTTTTTCCAATATGCCTTTATTAAAGTTGATGACCTCTTTAACTATTTCGATTTCGCCTTCATATGAAGATCTTCCAATGGCCCTGTAGACAGTCAGTGCTTTATCAAATCGCTCAAGATACGTAAGCAGGAAACCTTCGTTATATCGCCATGTACCCTCTTGACCAGCACTAGCCCTTGCCAGAGTTATTGAGTTCAACGCTTCAACGGGATTTTTGTCAATTGAGAAATCAATATTTGACTTAAAAACCAAACCCATATGACTTCTTGGGTCGAATGAGAGTCCTTTCGTGAGATGTGCTCGTACTTTGACAATGTCGGGCTTAATCTCGTAGTAGTAGCGTGCCAAAATTGTGTGTTCTTCAGCTAAGATAGTGACTAACTTCTTACGAACTTCTGCAATTTCCGGTAGTGCGCCTAAAGAATCTGTTTGCTGCATGAGCGGTTCATGAAATTTCAAGGCAGTAAACACGTCTCGCATCATCAAAGCTGCAATACCCAGGATATAAGCCACGGGAATAAACATTAACTTGCCGCTTAACGGGAAGCCTATGAACTCCACCTTTTCTTCTATTTGAATCCTGTGAGTCCATATACTGCCGAACTCTTTATCGATACCCTTTTGAAGTTCATCTTTCAGTGTTGGTAGTGTAACGAGAGCATTACTCTCTAGAATGTACGAACTTTCTCCAGCTAGTCTTTCTTTAATTCGTCCGAAAATAAACCCTCTAGCTCTCATTCTCTTCTGTATACGCTGCCATGCGGCCTCGGTCTTTTCATCAAGCCCTGATCCGTGTTCTCGGAGCGCAATCAGATTATTTCTTTGAGAGTCTAAGATTTGCCTAACTTGCTCTGACTGGTAATTATTCAAGAGAATTATGTGTACCAACCCATTTAACGAACTACCACCAATTGTTTCTTTTATCTGGTGCACTAAGTCTGCACGAAGACGTATTCTAGCTTTTATGCTTTCCGTGGTAACGGCTATTACGAGTCCGATTTTGTCTTTCGGGACCCGTGGATAAACCGTGCGTTTATGAAACCAAATAACGACCCAAACTATAAGTGGTATTGAATAGATAAGAAGTCTTCGTTTTTGGCCAGCAGTAAAAAGCTCTTTTACGAAACCATCCAAAGCGGCCTCGGTAAGAAGTATTCCGACTATTCCTGCAAATAGAGTTAGTGGCTTGGTGAGGTTTTCTTCATCTTTGAGAAACTCTAAGAACTTGTCCATTAAGAAGTGTGAGTAGATAATTCGTGCTGGAGTCGTACTCTCTAAGCCGAAAGTGGAATCACTTTCCAGCCCTTGCTTTGTGATCAAGGAAGTAAGGCTTGAATCATATCACACGAAAAGAAATTCCCGTTCTACTCGGAAGAGCGGAATAACTCACCTCGAAAACAATCAAAAGTGTTTCTACTACCTGTGGTTTAGTTTTGAGACCACTTCATGGGTTGTTGTATCTCATTCTCAACTAGAATTTAGAATCATCATAGGATCAAACTAAAAGCAGTTTAGGCGAACCCAGAAATGATGGAGTCGGAAGAGAAAGGTCTTACCGTTTTGAGGCAAGGACAAACAGGTTCGGGTCATCCGTAAAGCAGTTTTTCAAGCTGTGCCGTGGCCTCCGATAGACCAGTGCTCCAATAGCTGCTCCCACCGCAATCCACTTAAAGGCAGTTTTCCACCGGCTTGGCTTCTTAGTTCCCGCTTGCCAGTAAAAGGAAGTGTTGTCTCGCACGAGCAAATTTTTCGCTTGCGCCAAAGCTAGGCTTTTTTGCGATTGCGTGATCAAGGTGATCGAGATTGTTTTGGCCTACTTCTACTTCCTTTATTGCTGGAAGGCTGAATAATCCCAAATCCGTGCGTGTTCTCAAGCGGTCCCGAACACGCCGTTGCAGCAGAAAGCTGCTGTGAACCGTTCTCGTCAAATACCAGGTTGGGACTTAAAGACAAATTGTATGCCCCGAATTTCAAACCAAGGGGCAGCTGATTACAGTTCGTCAGGCGAACGGTCACAGTATTACCAGAAGCCGACAATAGACTCGAGTTGAGTTGAAAGGTTTGAACATCTGACGGAAGAATGAGGTCTACTGCAGTGCTGAAGACAATTACGTTTCCCGCATTTCGAACTGTAAGCAGGTAGGAGCGAATAGCGCTCTGTGCTATCGGCGGAGCTATTGAAATAAACGTAGATGTAGGTGTTGGCGTCGGCGTTGGTGTTGGCGTTGGTGTTGGCGTTGGCGTCGGTGTTGGCGTCGGCGTCGGCGTCGGCGTCGGCGTCGGCGTCGGCGTCGGCGTTGGCGTTGGCGTTGGCGTTGGCGTTGGCGTTGGCGTTGGCGTT
>Ga0209215_1000040_pt1 | contig 114526 bp, 80 predicted proteins | sample TexAe_OM2H0_M2_FD_187938 | JGI IMG/M metagenome (GOLD analysis project Ga0209215, IMG submission 187938) | Forest soil microbial communities from Davy Crockett National Forest, Groveton, Texas, USA - Texas A ecozone_OM2H0_M2 (SPAdes) (version 2) | ecosystem: Environmental > Terrestrial > Soil >... | reverse complement strand
GTTCCACATCGCCAGAGCCCCTCGACCTTTGCCACCCTTGTCGTTCGCAGTACTCAGGATCCCAACACTCTCAGCGGCGCCATTCGCAACGAAATCCGCACGCTCGAACCAGACGCGGCAATCCTCAACGTCCGCACGATGGACGACATGATTGCGCAGACGCCCGCGTCGTTCATGCGACGTTTTCCAGCGTTGCTAATCAGCATCTTCGCCGGTGTTGCGCTGTTGCTGGCGTCGATTGGCATCTACGGTGTCGTCTCTTATTCCGTGAGCCAACAAACACACTATATCGGCGTGCGTATGGCGCTCGGCGCGAGTCCGTCTGACATTCTCAGAATGGTGTTGAAGGAGGGATTGTTTCTCGCGTTGCTGGGTGTGGGACTTGGAGTGTTAGCGGCGCTTGGTCTGATGCGTTTGTTGAGCGCGCTGCTTTACCAGGTGAGCACGAACGACGTCGCGACTTTTGCGACTGTTACTGGCGCGCTGTTTGTGGTTGCGTTGCTGGCTTGCTATCTGCCGGCACGACGCGCGACGAAAGTCGATCCACTCGTGGCACTGAGATACGAATGAGGTGCTACGTTCCGAGTAAAAATTAGCCACGGATGAAACGGATATGAAGACGATCTTCACGGATATTCGCTATGGAATGCGGAGCTTGCTGAAACATCCCGGGTTTATGGCGGTTGCTGTGTTGACTCTCGCGCTCGGCGTTGGTGCAAACACGGCCTTGTTCAGCGTCGTCGATGCAGTGCTGTTGAAGAAGTTGCCGGTCAAGGATCCGGATCGCCTCGTGCTGTTCAAAGCGAGCTGGGACGGCGAGAAGTTTGGACCAGGCGGTTTCAACGGCAGCAACCCGCGCGATCCAAAGACTGGATTGACAGTGGGCACGTCGTTTCCAGTGCAAACGCTCGCGCGTTTTCGACAGGAACAAAGCATAGTCTCCGATGTGTTTGGGTTCTCTCCGATGGGGTTGAACCTCAACGCCGGCGGCCAGGCAGAGGTTGTCGACGGCCAGGTCGTCTCCGGGAATTACTACACGGCACTCGGAGTGCCGGCTGCCGTTGGCCGAACCATCACGGACGCTGACGATAATGCTGGCGCGACCCCCGTTGCCGTGCTGAGTCACAGCTTTTGGACCAAGCGCTTTGGCTCCGATCCGTCAGTGATCGGCAGGCAAGTCAATATTAATAACGTCGCCTTCACAATCATCGGTGTCACACCTGAAGGCTTCCAGGGAACGAGCAACGTCGGCTCTGAACAGGATATTTCGATTCCACTCGCGTGGGAACGACAGGTGGCCGGTGAGGAGAGCAATCAGATTGGCGCCGGCATCTGGTGGTTGCGATTGATGGGACGACTGCAACCCGGCGCGACGATGGCCCAGGCCGAAGTAGCCCTTGCCGCACCATTTCAGCAATCCGTGCTCGATCACAGGGCTCTTCGTCAGGCAAACACGCGAAACACACTCCGCACTATCGATCCAAAAGATCTGCCGCGACTCGGGGTCGATTCTGGAAGTCAGGGCGAAATGGACGCGCGCAAAGGCTTCGCGACGCCGCTGCGTCTTTTACTCGGAGTGGTCGCGCTCGTACTGCTAATTGCGTGCGCAAACGTCGCAAATCTGATGCTTGTTCGCGGCGCGTGGCGAAAGAAGGAAATCGCAGTGCGGCTCGCTTTAGGTGCGAGCCGTGGACGGTTGATCCGGCAGCTAATGACCGAAAGCGTGCTACTCGCAACTGTCGGCGGCGCCCTCGGAATTCTTTTTGCGTTGTGGATCAAGAACGGGTTGTTGATCGTCGCTGAATGGGGTGGAAGAGAGATGAGCGCCCTCGATCCAAAACTGGATCTTCGCGTGCTTGCTTTCACTCTCGGACTTTCGTTTTTCACCGGTCTAATCTTTGGAATTCTACCGGCCTTACGCGCCACGGATCTCGATCTGACCCCGACGCTGAAGGATACTGGTCGTAGTTCGAGTGTGCTCGGACGTTCCTGGTTGAGTAAGTCCCTCGTAGTGGTTCAAGTCTCGATGTCAGTGGTGCTTCTCATCGGCGCCGGACTGTTGATTCGCTCTCTCAGAAATCTCCAACACGTCGAGATCGGATTTAACGCTAAAAACCTGCTTCTCTTTGACGTCGATCCCGGTCTGATTGGTTATCGAGACGAAAAACTGGCAGCGCTCTACGATCAGGCCTCAACTCGTCTCGAAGCGGTCCCCGGTGTGCAGTCAGTTACGTTCTCGCGAAATGCGCTGCTGTCGTTTGGGGCCACAACCAGTTCAGTTTTTCTGCCCGGAGAAGTTGGACCAGACGGGAAGCCGCAGGAAAGTGAAGCCAAGCTGCATCGCGTACGAGAGAATTTTCTTTCGACGATGCAGACTCCTCTCCTGATGGGCAGGACTCTTACCGCACAGGATGACGCGAAGGCCGCGCCTGTCGCCGTAGTCAACCAGTCGTTCGCTAAAGCTCATTTCCCGAACGAGAGTCCGATTGGAAAGCGTTTCAGTTTTGGTACAGACAACTTAAACGAGATCGAGATTGTTGGCTTGGCCCGCGACGCGAAATACACGAGCCAGCGCGACGATATCGAACCGACCGTTTACCAATCATGGCGGCAGTCGGTGCCCAGGTCGGTGGTGTTTGAAGTCCGCACCAACGGTGAGCCGTTATCTCTCGTTGGGCCAATACGGGACGCCATGAGAGAGGTCGATAAGAACCTTCCGTTGAGTTACATCAGAACTCAGATTCAACAAGCAGACCAAACGCTCGCGATCGAAAGAATGTTTGCGAAGTTGCTGGCGCTTTTCGGGCTGATCGCACAACAGCTCGCAGCAATTGGTCTGTATGGAGTGATGGCTTACGCAGTCTCGCAGCGTACACACGAGATTGGTATTCGCATGGCGCTTGGCGCCGACCGTCGCAACGTGCTGATGATGGTGGTGCGACAGGGGATGACGCTTACAGTGATCGGGATTGCGATCGGTCTGGGCGTCGCTTTTGTTTTGACGAAATATCTGGAGAGTTTTACGGGCATGTTGTTTGGCGTTGAAGCGCGCGACCCGTCGACGTTTGCGTTCATTGCTGCACTGCTTGGCGCGGTGGCGCTGCTCGCGTGTCTGGTTCCGGCACGTCGCGCAACGAAAGTCGATCCACTACGGGCGCTGCGATATGAATGAAAGGCAGTCCACAGATTACACAGAAGTAATTATCTGTGAAATCTGTGGATGGACCACACAAAAAGAAAAAGGCACAAAAGGCACAAAAAGAAGAAGAATGAGTGCTCGATCCGCTCGAAGCATTGCGTTACGAGTAATAGGTCCAATAGGACCTTTTAAAGAACAACTATGCACACTTTGCTACAAGATCTCCGCTACGGCTTCCGGATGATGCTAAAGCAAAAGGGAGTCACGATTGTCGCGCTGCTTTCGCTCGCGTTGGGGATTGGCGCGAACACCGCACTGTTCAGCATCGTCGATGCGATGCTCTTGAAGATGTTGCCGGTGAAGGAGCCGGAACGCCTCGTACTCTTCAGAACGATGGCGCCGAAGGAATTCAGTCCCGGCAGTTACAACGGAAATTCGAATGACGATCCGGCAACGGGCCAACGCGTGATGACTTCGTTCCCGTATCAAAGTTATCAACGCATGCGCGAACAGCAAGGACCGATGTCAGACATCTTCGCGTTCGGCAACGTCGGACTGACCGTCAACGCAGACGGACAAGCAGATGTTGTGCGAGGCCAGGCGGTGTCCGGCAATTATTTTTCCGCGCTTGGAGTGAAACCTGCGGTCGGCCGTTTGTTGACTGACGAGGACGACAAAGCGGGCGCTGCTCCGGCGGCAGTTTTAAGTCATCGCTACTGGCAGAAGCGTTTCAGCAACGATCCATCCGTCGTTGGCAGACAGATCAATCTGAACAACCTTGCTTTCACTATTGTCGGTGTCTCAGCCGAGGGATTCGACGGCACCATGGGTGTCGGCACAAGTCAGGACGTGACCATCCCCGTTGCGATTGAGCCACAACTGTATGCCGACAACAAACGCTCTTACCTCACGGGCAACGTATGGTGGTTGCGCATCATGGGCCGCCTGAAACCCGGCGCTACGCCTGAGCAGGCACAAGCTCAGTTGGAGAATTCATTTCAACAGTCTGTTGTTGAGCAACGAGCTGCGCGGCAAGCTGCTGCGAAAGCGAGCGGCGGCAATCTGATCAGCGATCTGGATCCGAAACAGTTTCCACGACTGTTCGCAGATCCAGGTGGGCAGGGCGAGATGTATCGCCGCCGGTATTATGCGCCGTCGCTCTACCTGTTACTCGGAGTGGTTGGCTTAGTGCTGCTGATCGCGTGCGCTAACGTTGCGAATCTGCTGTTGTCGCGCGCCGCCGGTCGCCGGAAAGAGATCGGACTGCGACTGGCTCTCGGTGCGAGCCGTAAACGACTGATGAGGCAACTGCTAACTGAGAGTATGGTCCTATCTCTTTTTGGAGGAGTGCTCGGCATCATCTTTGCGGTTTGGATCAAGGACGGCCTAATCGCAGTCACTCTTTGGGGTGGTCGCGGGATGACTTCTCTCGACCCGCGTCTTGATTGGCGTGTGCTCGGTTTTACCCTCGCACTCTCACTTCTGACCGGAGTGGTTTTCGGCATCGCGCCGGCATGGCGCACGACCCGGGTCGATTTAACTCCATCGCTCAAGGACAGCGGACGCGGATCGAGTGCGGTCCATCGATCTCTATTGAGTCGTGGCCTCGTTGTGGTCCAGGTGGCATTGTCGTTGTTGTTGCTCATTGGCGCAGGACTTTTCGTGCGCACTCTGCTGAATCTGCAGCATGTCGATCCAGGGTTCAATACTCAAAACCTACTACTGTTTGAAGTGCAGCCCGGGTTGATCGGTTACAAAGACGAAAAACTGCGTCAGGTTTATCAGCAAATTAGCGAACGAATCGAAGCAGTTCCAGGTGTTCAGGCAGTAACTTTTTCGCGTGTGCCATTGCTGTCGCAGAGCTCCAGTTCGAGCAGCATCTTCCTGCGTGATGCCCTGTCTGTAGCGCCTGATTCAGAGGGTCACATTCCGCCGAGCGGCGAAAGTTATCGCCACACTGTTCGCGAAAACTTCCTCGAAGCGATGGGTATTCCATTGCTTTACGGCCGCACATTTCGTCCCGAAGATACTGCGACTACACCGAAAGTGGTGGTAGTCAATCAAACCTTCGCGAATAAGTTTTTCCCGAACCAGAACGCGTTGGGAAAACGCTTCACCCTCGATCCTGCCAAGCCTGATGAACTCGAGATTATCGGCATCGCCAGAGATGCGAAGTACGCACGTCAACGCGATGATGTGCCGCCAACTGTCTACGGCTCTTACCGGCAGGAACGTCCAATGAGTTTCGGAGTATTTGAAGTGCGAACCGCCGGTGATCCGTCGGCGATTGTCACGAGTGTGCGTAACGTCGTGCGTGAAATCGACGCGAACCTGCCGGTCATGAACGTGATGACGCAAGTTGAAATGGCAGACGAGACACTGCGCATGGAACGTCTATTCGCGAAACTGGTGACGTTGTTTGCGCTTCTGGCCCAACAGCTGGCTGCGATCGGATTGTTTGGAGTGCTGGCTTACACAGTCTCGCAACGCACGCACGAAATCGGCATTCGTATGGCGCTGGGCGCGAGCCGTATGAGTGTGCTCAGGATGATCGTGTGGCAGGGGATGGTGCTTGTAATTCTCGGAGTAATCCTGGGAATCGCGGGCTCTTATGTGCTCACGAAGTATCTCGAAAGCTGGATCAATTTGTCGAAGATGTTGTTTGGGGTGAAGGTTTCCGATCCGTTGACCTACGGAGTGATTGCGGTGTTGCTGACGATCGTAGCGCTGATTGCGTGCTATGTTCCGGCGCGCCGTGCGACGAAGGTCGATCCACTCGTTGCGCTGAGATATGAGTAAAGCCATCCACAGATTACAGTGAAGAATAATCGGTGAAATCTGTGGATGGATTTGGAGAACCTGATGTTTCAGGACCTGATTTACGCCCTGCGGTGGTTGCGCAAGAATCCGGGCTTTACCGTGCTGGCGGTGTTGATGCTGGCGGTCGGGATTGGTGTGAACACAGCGATGTTCAGCGTAATCAATGCGGTGCTCCTAAAACCGCTTCCGTACTCTGAACCGGATCGCATCATGTGGATGAATGAGTCGGGACCAGAGGTCGCGAATCGAGAGCTCTCTTATCCAAACTTTGTTGATTGGCGCGCACGTAACCAGGTTTTTGAAACGATGTCCACTTTTCGCGGCTGGGGCGTGAATATCACCGGTTCCGGCAACGCGGAAAGTCTCGATGCGCGGCTTGTCAGCGCTGACTATTTCAGGGTCATGCGCGCGACACCGTTGCTCGGTCGCGATTTCACTACAGCAGACGACCAGCCGGGAGCCACGCCGGTAACAATTATCAGCTACCCGTTCTGGCAACAGCGTTTCGGCGGCGATCAGACCATCGTGGGGAAAACTATTCTCCTTGACGATCAAGCTTATACGGTGATCGGAGTGATGCCGCAGGACTTTGTTCACCAGGGTCCACCGCCACTCTGGGGCTTGATCGGCCCACAAAACTGGAAAGCACGCGACGTTCGCATCGCTGGAAATGTGTTGGCGCGTCTGAAACCGGGAGTGACCATCGATCGGGCACGCGCTGAGATGAACCGGATTTCGCAGCAGTTATTTCAGGAGCATCCTGTCGCCAATGCAGGTGCAAACACTGTCAACGTGGTTTCACTCCAGGACAGTATTACTAACAGAGTCAACATTGCTTTGAAGATTCTTTTCGGCGCGGTAGCGCTGGTGTTGCTGATTGCCTGCGCCAATGTGGCAAATCTTCTGTTAGCCCGTGGCGCCGCAAGGCGAAAAGAGTTTGCCGTACGAGCAGCCCTGGGCGCTTCACGATTAAGGATCGCAAGGCAAATGCTGGTCGAGAGCCTGCTGCTGGCTATTGCCGGTGGTGTAGTCGGATTGCTGTTCACAGTCTGGACTATGGCCCTGCTCTCACGCGTGGCCCATGAAACCGTTCCGCGCATGAACGGGATCCAGTTAGACAACAAGGTGCTGATCTTCAATCTCGCAATCTCGCTGCTCACCGGAATCGCTTTTGGCATTATCCCGGCTTTGCGTTCGTCCAAAACCGACCTCCAGGAAACACTAAAAAGCAGTAGCGCAACCACTACTGACGCCCAGGGCAAGCGACTGCGCGGCACGTTAGTCGTCACCGAAGTTGCAGTCGCGGTGGCCTTGCTCGTCGGCGCAGGACTGCTGACGAAGAGTTTGTTTCTCCTACTAAAGTCGGATAACGGTTTCAATTCGGACGGCGTCCTAACAATGGAGTTGAGGGCTACGAAAGGTCGCGCCAAAGATCCTGCCGAACTAAATCGAGTGATGCAGCAAATTCTTCAGTCAGTCCAGGTCCAGCCGGGAGTCGAAAAGGCGACGCTGTCAGCCGGTCTGCCGGGTCTGAAAGGTGACTGGCAAACAGACATCGGGGTTGAAGGATTTCGCGGGCTAAAACGGGGCGAGTTGCTCAATGTCGATCAGACGATAGTGAGCGCTGACTATTTTCAAACTATGAAGATCCCGATTCTCAGGGGTCGCTCATTTACCAGAGAAGAAGATGAATTGGGTAAACCGGTTGCCCTGGTTGATGAGAATCTAGCTCGCCGTTTCTGGCCCAATGAAGAAGCGGTCGGCAAGCGCATCGCGTACGACGGTTCGGGATGGCAGGAAGTGATTGGCGTGGTTCCTGAAGTGCGTACGTATGGATCGGAACTCAAACCGCTGATCAGGATTTACACGCCGATCGGCCGGTCTCCGCAACGGAATCCCATGCTCATGGTTCGATCGTCGACGGTGGATGTGGACGCTTTGACTGCGACCGTCAAGCGTGCCGTGCAGGAAGTTGATAAGGATTTGGCGATTACGGACATTGCGACATTTGATGCGGTGCTCGCGCGCGAGAGTTCCACGCGGCGCTTCAACGCGATCTTGTTTTCAATGTTTGCCGCGCTCGCGCTCGTGCTGGCGGCGACGGGCGTGTATGGCGTGTTGTCCTACTCAGTTTCACAACGCACACACGAAGTCGGGATTCGCATGGCGCTCGGCGCCGGCACCCGCGACGTGCTGCGCTTGTTTCTCCGCCAGGGAATGAGACTAGTGCTGTTGGGTTTGGTGATTGGATTGGGCGGCGCGTTTGCACTCACGCGTTTGTTGTCGAGTTTGCTGTTTGGAGTTTCAACAAGAGACACGCAGACGTTTGTTCTGGTTGCGGTGGGACTCACGATTGTCGGGGTGATTGCGTGTTATCTGCCTGCGCGACGAGCAACGAGGGTCGATCCCATGACGGCACTGAGGGAAGAATGAAAGGCAGTCCACAGATTACACAGATAAAGCATTTCAAACTGCAAAAGCATTTCAAAACTGCAAAAAAGCATTTTGACTGCAAAAAGGACCTCAACTGCAAAGAAGGATTTCAAAACTGCAAAGAAGCATTTCAAAACTGAAAAGAAGAATCTGTGAAATCTGTGGATGGATTTGGAGGTCCAATGAACACCTTATTAGCTGATATTCGTTTCGGTCTGCGAATGCTTTTGAAGAGTCCGACGATGACGATCGTGGCGCTGGTGGCGCTCACGCTCGGTATCGGCGCGAATACGGCGATCTTTAGTGTGGTGAATGCAGTACTGCTGCGCGCGTTACCATACGCTGACGCCGAGCAATTGGTGCTGGTGTGGGAGAAGCGACAAGGCGGTCGCACCGATCAGAACGTAATCAACCTCGGCAACTTCACTGACTGGAAAGAGCAGAACCAGGTATTCAGCGACATGGCCGTGTTCTTCGATCGCAGCTTCAATCTCACGAGTGATGGTGAACCGGAAGAAGTGTCGGGAGAATACGCGACGCCAAATCTCTTCTCGGTGCTTGGGACGACCCCGGTTCTGGGTAGAACGTTTGTCGATGAGGACGCTGGTGACGCGCAAACAGGTGTGGCGGTGATTAGCTACGGACTCTGGCAACGCAGATTCGGCGGCGATAACCAGATTGTTGGACGCAAGATCATTCTTAACGAACAGCCCAGCACTATTGTCGGCGTAATGCCGGCGAATTTCGGGTGGCATATTCGCAAAGGAACACAGCCCTCCAAGCCCGCCGATATCTGGGTGCCCTTTCAAATCACCAATGATCTGCGTCAGCGCCACGGTCGATTTGCTTCCGCGGTCGCTCGTCTCAAGGCTGGTGTGTCGCGGGACCAGGCGCAGCGCGAGATGGATACGATCGGTATTCGCCTTGCTCAGCAGTATCCTGAATTCAACACGACCTGGGGCATCAATGTTGTTCCATTACGCACACAACTAACCGGGGAGATCAGACGACCGTTGTTGATTCTGTTGGGTGCAGTGGGATTCGTGTTGCTGATTGCATGCGCGAATGTCGCCAATCTGCTGTTAGCGCGCGCGAGTTCGAGAAGAAAGGAGATTGCCGTACGCGCAGGACTTGGCGCAAGCCGCTGGCGCATTGCGCGGCAGCTGTTGACTGAAAGCGTGATGCTCTCGCTGGTTGGCGGAACGTTTGGTGTGTTGGTCGCGTGGTGGGGAACCAAAGCACTTGTTGCTCTCAGTCCGCCGTCACTCATTGATTTAAATAGTGTCGGCGTCAGCCTGCCAGTTCTTGGTTTCACACTCGGTCTGTCGCTCATGACGGGCATTGTGTTTGGACTCGTTCCCGCGCTTGATGCGACCCGCTTCGATCTGCACGACTCACTGAAAGAAGGCGGCAAGAGTGTTGGTGGCGCGACCGGCAGTAATCGCGTACGCAGTCTCTTTGTTGTGACGCAGGTGGCACTCGCGCTCGTGTTGTTAGTTGGCGCAGGCCTTCTGGTTAAGAGTTTGAAGCGCCTTCAGGCAGTCGATACCGGATTCAATGCGAATAATCTTTTGACTGTGCGCGTGAGCCTGCCGATGCGCAAGTATGAAACTGACCAGAAACGGATCTCGTTCTTCAAACAGGCGCGGGAACAGATGAAGGCGTTGCCGGGTGTTGAAGCAGTAGGTGCGATCAATACGCCTCCGTTTACTGGTTTGTATTCCGGCACGTCCGTCGATGTCGACGGCCAGCAATTACCTCCCGAGCGGGAATTAAAGACAGGCGTTTGCGTTACTGACGCCGATTACTTTCAGACGATGCAGATTCCGCTCAAGCTCGGACGTCTTTATAACGATCAGGAAGCGACGGAGATGCGGCACGTTGTGGTCGTCAATGAAACTTTTGTGGAGAAAAACCTCGGCGGCCAGAATCCACTCGGCAGACGACTCACAATCTACATGAAAGAAGAGAACGTGCCTTCGGAGATCATCGGTGTCGTCGCAGATCACAAACATCTCGGACTCGACGTTCCGGTCGAGCCGGTGGCGTACTGGCCACATCCCGAGCTCGTGTACCCGGGAATGACGCTGATGTTGCGGACACGTGGCGATGCGAGCGCGTTGGCACCGGCTGCGCGCAACGTAATTCACGGTCTCGATCCACAACAGCCGATTGGCGAAGTCAGCACGATGGAGAGTTTGTTATCCACTTCCGTCGCGCGAGCGAGATTCAGCGCATCGTTGTTGACGGTGTTTTCATTTCTCGCACTCGTAATGGCTGCGGTAGGGATCTACGGCGTAATGTCGTATTCGGTGCTGCAGCGAACGCATGAGATCGGTGTGCGAATGGCACTCGGGGCGCAACGATTCGATGTGTTGAGGCTGGTGGTGAAGAAGGGAATTGTGCTGGGAGCGGCGGGCGTGGTTGTCGGACTGGCCGCGTCGTTTGCACTAACAAGACTGATCGCAACGTTGTTGTTTGACGTGACGACGACTGATACCGGCACGTTCGCGATTGTTTCTCTCGGATTGTTCTTAGTGACGTTGTTTGCGGGTTATGTGCCGGCGCGAAGGGCGACGAAAGTCGATCCGCTGAAGGCGCTTCGGTACGAGTAAAACCTTAGCGGATTTCTCTGTGTAACCTCTGTGTTCTCTGTGTCTCTGTGGTTGTTGTAACTGACATTCCTATAACCACAGAGGCACAGAGAACACAGAGATTACACAGAGAGAAGAAATTGCAGTGCGAGTTTCAGGATTTACACGATGACATCAGCTGAGCCACAGAGTCAACGTGTTTGGGTTTTTGATCCGGGATATACAACTGTCGAGTTCGTGATCAGAAATCTGTGGTTCAAGGTTAAGGGACGATTTCCAGATCTCGAAGGCGAGATTGTGTTGGATGAGAACGACCTTAGTCGCTCGTCCGTTACCGCAACGATCAAGGCCCGCAGCATCGACACGGGAAACAAACGACGTGATGCGCATTTGCTGTCGCAGGATTTCTTCGACGTAGACAAGTTTCCCAACATTGAATTCAAGAGCACGAGCATCCGGCGCGGTAGAGATCGCGACTCGTTGGAGCTCGAAGGCGAGCTGCGGATCAAAGACAAGACATTGCCGGTCGCTTTGAGCGTTAACGAAATGGACCGCAGTCGTTCACCAAACGGTGAAGAGTTTGTCTACTACAGCGCCACAACTGAGCTCGATCGTCATGCTTTCGGCATCAACTACGGTCGCGGCCTGATAAGCCGCCGCTTGCAGGTCACCATCAACGTGCAAGCCTGTGACAGTTCAAAAGTGAGGAGATGAAAATGAAGGCGTGCGACGAAAGTCGATCCACTCGTCGCACTTCGCTATGAATGAAAGGCAATCCACAGATTACACAGAGTGAATCTGTCAAATCTGTGGGTGGATTGTTTGAGTATGGATTCGTTAATCAAAGACATCCGCTATGCAGTTCGAGGGTTGATCAAGCGGCCGGGGTTCGTTGCCATCGCTGTGATCACTTTGGCGCTCGGGATTGGCGCGAATACAGCGATCTTCAGTGTCGTAAATGCGGTGCTGTTGCGGCCGCTTCAGTTTCGCGATCCCGAACAGTTAGTGGTCGTTTGGGAAGAGGCCACATTCGCCGGCTTTCCTACAAATACGCCTGCTCCGGCTAACTACGTCGACTGGAAAAACCAGAACCAGTCTTTTGCTGATATGGCCGCCGCTGCTTCAACCAGTTTCAATCTCACTGGTGACGGCGAGCCCGAGCGCGTTCCGGCGAATTCAGTAACCGCAAATTTTTTTCCACTCTTTGGTGTGCAACCAGTCCTGGGTCGTGGATTTCTTCCGGACGAAGATCGACCGGGCGGTAACAAGGTGGCGGTACTAAGCCACAGCCTCTGGCAGAGTCGTTACGGAGGCGAACGCAGCATTATCAATCGACAGATATTGCTGAATGGCGAAAAGCACACGGTTGTCGGTGTCATGCCGGCAGGTTTTCAGTTTCTCAAGAAGGATGTGCGTTTGTGGGTGCCGATGGCCCTGGACCAAGAGGAACTGGCGAATCGCGGCGGACATTACTTGCAGGTTGTCGCACGCTTAAAGCCGGGCGTGGTTTTGTCGCAGGCGCAGGCCGACATGAATGCAGTGATGCGACGAATCGCGGCGGACCATCCGGCCGAGACTTTTGAAGGCAAACTCGGCGCAGTCGTGATGCCGCTGCGCGATCAGTTGGTTGGCGGCGCGCGTGGATCGCTCACCGTGTTGTTGGTCGCCGTCGCTTTTGTATTGCTGATCGCCTGTGCGAATGTTGCCGGACTTTTGCTCGCGCGGGCTGTCGCTCGTCGTCGCGAGATCGCTTTGCGCATGGCCCTGGGCGCGCGTAGGGTTCGTGTTGTCCGGCAACTTCTAACTGAGAGTTTATTGCTGGCGACTGTCGCCGGTGTACTCGGATCTGTTCTGGCGTATGCGAGTTTTACCTTCCTCCAGGGACTTATTCCCGAACAGATGGCGTTGGCGGCGAGCCTGAGACTCGATACCCGCATACTCGTCTTCACACTTGGGATTTCGATCTTCACGGGAATCATTTTCGGTCTGGCGCCTGCTCTACAAGCCGCGAAATTTGACTTGAACGATGCTTTGAAGCAGAGCAGCACGCGTGCGACTGCCGGCGGTCGTCTGCGCAGCACTTTGATCGTTTTTGAGGTCGCGCTTTCGGTGGTGTTGCTGGTGGGCGCAGGTCTGCTAATCCAAACGCTGTTTCAACTCTTCCGGCAGTATTCAATGCTCGAACCCGAGAAGGTTCTGACGATGCGCACGATCCTGCCGCGGGAGAAATATAAGGAACCACAATTACGCGACAACTTCTATCAACAGGTGCTCCAACGCATCGAGCACCTGCCCGGCGTCGTGTCTGCGGGTTACAGCACGTCCGTTCCGCTTTCATGGAAAGGCGGTACGAGTGGGTTTTCTCCGGAAGGCATCAAGGCGCGGATCCCTGGTATGTCTTATGACGCGAATCATCGTCAGGTTAGTGCCGACTACTTGAAGACGATGAATATACCTTTGCGACAGGGCCGCTATTTCGACAAGCGCGATAACGCGCAGTCGATGCCGGTTGCCATCATTAATGAAACGATGGCGCGACAGTACTGGCCGGGCGAGAACGCGTTGGGTCGTCGTTTCAAAGTTGGTGATCCTGATAACCCGGAGTTGCCGTGGACGGAGATCGTCGGAGTCGTTGGAGACGTGCGGCAGATGGGACTCGATGAGCCCGTGAAGGCGGAGATGTATCTGCCGTATCAGCAGATCAATCACAACCCCTGGTTCATCCCACGCGATCTCGCGATTCGTACAACCGGCGACACGTCGAACCTGGTGACTGCAATTCGGCAGGTCATTCGTGAAGTAGATCCGGATCAGCCCATTTCAAACGTTGCCACGATGGAAGAAGTGCTTGGCACCGAAGCGGCGCAACGACGGATGGGCATGATTATGCTGGTTGGATTCGCAATGCTTTCCCTGTTGCTGGCCTCGCTCGGAATTTACGGCGTGCTGGCTTACTTCGTCACACAACACACGAGCGAAATCGGTGTGCGTCAGGCGCTCGGAGCCACGCCACGCGACATTCTGTTTATGGTGTTGAAGAAGGGAATGGGATTGACGCTGATGGGCATGGCGATTGGTCTTGCCAGCGCGTTTGCGCTTACTCGCCTGATGAGTTCGATGCTGTTTGGGGTCAAGGCGTCAGATCCGTTGACCTTTGTGACTGTGCCGGTAGTGCTCGGTTTGGTGGCGTTATTGGCCTGTTACATTCCCGCGCGCCGAGCGACGAAAGTGGATCCGCTCGTGGCGCTGCGATATGAATGAAAGGCTATCCACAGATTACACTGAGAGTTTTCTGGGTAATCTGTGGATGGATCGATGATCATGAACACACTCTTCCAGGATCTTCAATACGGCCTTCGAATGCTGGCGAAGCATAAAAGCGTAACGGCGATTGCTGTGTTAACGCTCGCGCTTGGCATCGGCGCAAACACCGCAATATTCAGTGTCGTGAATGCGGTGTTGCTCAATCCACTGCCTTACCGAGAACCGGACAAACTTGTTGCCCTCTGGGAAAACGTGCCCGGTCATGGTCGCTGGCGCACTGCTCCCGCAAACTTTTTTGACTGGAAGAAACAGAACACGGTTTTCGAAGACGTGGTCGCGTTCGGACAGGGCTCAATGGCTCTCAGCGGCGACGGCGAACCTGAACAACTCACCGGAGCGCGTGTGAGCTCGGGTTATTTTGGCGTGGTTGGTGTTGAGCCGCTATTGGGCCGTTCTTTTTCGCCGGAAGAGTATGAACCCGAAAAAGGGCAAGTCGTTATTCTTGGTTATTCGTTTTGGCAGCGACGCTTCGGCGGCGACCGAAATATCATCAATCGGAATATCACGCTCGATGGCACAAGTTATACCGTCGTTGGTGTGATGCCTCCGGGCATCTATCCCGTTTCGCCACAAACAGCCGGACGCCTTGCCTTCGATGAGCAGCAACAAAACTTCTGGATACCGATGTCGTTCACGGCCGGTTGGGCAGCCGTTCGATCGGCCCACGTCCTCGGCATCGTAGCCCGACTCAAACCGGGCGTTACGTTGCAGCAGGCAACGACCGAAATGAACACGATCGGCGCTCGGCTCGAACAGGAATATACAGCAAACCGCGGCGAAGGAATTGTCGTCAGCCCAATCATGAGCGAGGTTACCGGAAATGTCAGACCCGCTCTACTGACACTCCTGGGTGCCGTTGCTCTCGTCTTACTGATTGCGTGCGCTAATGTGGCGGGTCTGTTGTTGGCCCAACATTCAGGACGCAGTAAGGAAATTGCAATTCGTGCCGCATTGGGCGCCGGCCGCGGTCGCCTGATGCGACAGCTCTTTATCGAAGGAGTATTACTTTCACTTTCCGGAACGGCAATAGGGCTTCTTATCGCGACGTCGGGAACGAAGGTCTTGTTGCAGTTTGTTCCCGCGGGAGTTCCACGTCTCGCGCAAGTAAGTCTCGATCTCAGAGTGCTCGGGTTCACGATCTTGATTTCACTCGGCACCTGCCTGATTTTTGGATTAATACCAGCATGGCAAGCGTCCAAACCCGATTTGCACACGACATTGGAACAAAGTGGGCGTACGTCTGGCCCGGGCGCCAGTCGCTTGCGGTTCCGGCAGCTTTTGGTTGTGTTTCAAGTTAGCGTTGCGGTGATGCTTGTGATCGGCGCGGGACTACTGATCAAGAGTTTCTGGCTGCTACAGCGAGTTGATCCTGGGTTTCAATCCGAAGGAGTATTGACCGCCGAAGTGATCTTGCCGTTTACGAAGTATTCCGACGGAAAGCAAATTAACAACTTCTACCAACAGTTGACCGAGCGGCTTTCTGCGATCCCGGGAGTCAGGAATGCCACCATCTCATATGATCATCCACTGACCTCGAATTGGCTCGATGAATTCGAGATCGAAGGCCGGGTCGTCTCGCCTGAGAGTCGATCGCAGTCCGCTAACTTCATCCCCATTGGAGCGGACTATTTTGACACTGTCGGCTTGAAATTAGTGGCAGGTCGTAGATTCACGAGCCAGGATGACGAGGATCATCCCGGCGTTGCGATTATCAACGAGTCGTTCGCCAAACATTATTTTCCTAATGAGAATGCTCTTGGTCGAAGGATGAAGTCTGGACCACCGGGACGAATCTGGAGGGGTCAAAAGCTGACTTCGTTTGAAATTGTCGGCGTTGTCCGCGACGTGAAACTTGCAGGGCTCGACGCGCCTTCAGAACCGGCCTACTACCTTCCGGCTTCACAAGCTCCGTTGCAGGATATGACCATCCTCGTGCGCACGACCACGGATCCGCTGTCGATCGTTGGTGCTCTGCGACAGGCCGTTTTGTCAATTGACCCCAATCAGCCGATCTCAAATATCAAAACTCTGGAGAAAGTGGTTGACGACAGTATCGCGCAGCGCCGTCTTAACATGTTGCTAATGGGTTTGTTTGGTGGACTCGCGATGTTGCTTTCGGCGGTCGGAATCTATGGGCTTTTGTCGCACGCTGTAACTCAGCGGACGCAGGAGATGGGGATACGCATGGCACTCGGCGCTCAGACGAGCGATGTGTTGAAGCTCGTGTTGCGACAGGGCATGACGCTCGCAATTGCCGGCGAGGTGATTGGACTCGCAGGAGCATTTGCCTTAACGCGTCTGATGCGTGGGCTGTTGTTTGGTGTAACGCCGAACGACGCGACGACGTTCGTAATTGTCGCAGGCGTGCTGGCGGTAGTGGCCCTCTTAGCCTGTTACGTACCAGCGCGGCGTGCGACGAAAGTCGATCCGCTCGTGGCGCTAAGGTATGAATAAAACCATCCACAGATTACACAGATTCTCTACTGAGAGAAAATAATCTGTGTAATCTGTGGACAAAGGACGCAAGATGAACACTCTCTGGCAGGATATCCGCTACAGCGCGAAGATGCTCTGGAAGAGTAAGGGAATCACTATCGTCGCAGTGATTTCACTCGCCGTTGGTATCGGTGCAAACTCTGCCATCTTCAGTCTCGTCAACTCGATCTTCCTGCGCCCACGCCCTATATCGCGGCCGGAGGAAGTGGTTGAACTTTACGTGAGTGAAGGCGAGCAGCACCCCTTTCAGACCACCTCATACCCGAGTTATCTCGAACTGCGCGATCGCAACGAAGTTCTCATCGGACTCGCGGCCTACGGGATCCGGCAGTTCAAGTTTGGTGAGAGTGAAGTCGAGCAGATTTGGGGCGAGGCAGTTTCGGGAAACTATTTCGACATTTTGGGTGTCGCAGTGCAAAAGGGCCGCACTTTTTCGCCAGATGAAGATGTGGTGCCGCGCCGGAATCCCGTCGCCGTAATCAGCCACAGTCTGTGGCAACGCCGCTTTAATTCTGATCCAGATCTTATCGGCAAGACGATTACTGTAAACGACCAATCGCTCAGCGTAATCGGGATCGCGCCCTCGCAATACACAGGGATGATTCGTGGCCTCGCGTCTGAGATCTGGATCCCGATGGCGATGATGCCAGCGGTGGACGATCAACTCGGCGATCGCGGGTTAACTAGTCGCGGTAATCGCTGGCTGTTTCTAGTTGGCCGGCTCAAACCGGAGACAACTCTGGCTCAGGCTCGTGCTCGTTTCGATCTGCTCACGCGCGAGATGCAGGCTGCGCACCCGGAAGAGTGGTTGTCGAAAAACGAGGTGGGTCGCGTGCGTGTGTCGGCGATCACCGTCCTACCGGAGAGTGAAACGCGAATACATCCCGGTATGCAGACGGCCGCGTATGGTGTGGTTGCGCTGGTTTTTGTAATCGTCAACCTCGTGCTGCTGATTGCATGCATCAATCTCGCAGGGATGTTGCTGGCGCGATCCGTAACACGACGCAGAGAGATGGCGGTGCGGCTCGCGATCGGCGCCAGTCGGTTCCGGATCGTGCGACAGTTACTTACCGAAAGTGTGCTGCTGTCGCTGATCGCCGGCGTCGCCGGAATACTCCTGGCTGTGTGGCTGCTCAATTTAATTGTTGCTTTCATGCCGCCGCTGCCGGAGGGCATACGTGTCGCTCTCGATCTTCATCTCGACTGGCGCGTCGTGATTTACACGATCGCATTTTCAACAATCACTGGAATTCTCTTTGGACTCGCACCCGCGCTCTACAGCTCGAAAGCCGACGTCTCGACAGTTTTAAAAGACGATTCGAGCCTGTTCACTGGTTTCTATCGTAAGTCGCGAGCGCGTATGGCGCTCGTGGTGGTCCAGGTCGCTTTTTCGTTGCTGCTTTTGATTGGGGCGGGTCTCTTGATGCGAAGTCTCCAAAAGATTAGACCAACACGCCTGGGCTTCAGCACGGAGAGCATGGTTGTCGGGTTCGTGAGGCTCGACGAAGCGAAATACGATCGAGCTAAGACACAGGAGTTTTATCGCCAACTGTCTGAGCGCGTCACTTCTTTGCCGGGTGTGCAATCGACGAGCTTGGTCGACTACTTGCCGATAACCTTCATGGGCGGGACGCGGAGCAGTATTGAAATCGAGGGTTATCAGCCTGGTGCGAATGAGGACATGCAGATCGCTGCTGTTTTGGCCGGACCGCGTTATTTCACGAACCTGAGAGTTCCGTTTGTGCAGGGCCGCGATTTCGAGGAACGTGATCGTGAGGGTGCACCCTGCGTGGCCGTAGTGAATGAAGCTTTCGGTGAAAAATACTTTCATGGACCTAACTCGCCAGGTAAGCATCTTTTTAAATACGGTGGAGCACGGAATGCGCCGAGAGTGCCGTGCGAGATTGTCGGTGTAATACGCGACAACGTCTGGCAATCGTTGGAGAAGCAGGTACATCCGTTTTACGCGCTCGCGTTGCTCCAATCTGAAAGAAAGCAGTTTACCCTCGTGGTCGGCAGCGCCAATGGCGATCCCGCGAGTTTAATAGGCGCAGTGCGCAACACGATCCGTGAGCTTGATCCAAAGATTCCACTCGCTGACGTGCAGACGTTGAACGATTACTTCAGCTTGGGACTGTTTCCGTTTCGAATACTGGCAGTGTTGCTTGGTAGTTGCGGTGTAATGGCGTTGTTGCTGGCAACGCTCGGTATCTACGGAATCATTTCCTACTCGGTAGCGCAGCGTACGCGTGAGCTCGGCATTCGTATGGCGCTCGGCGCGTTGCGGTTAGACATTCTGAAAATGGTGATCGGGCAGGGAATGATGTTGGTGATCATCGGCCTGGGAGTTGGACTCTTGTTGTCGTTCGCGTTGACGCGACTGTTGACGAGCTCGATGTTAGAACTTGAGCTGCCATTGCCGATCAGTGCAACTGATCCTTTGACGTTTGCGGGCGTGACGCTCTTATTGGGGTTCGTCGCGCTGGTAGCCTGCTTCATCCCGGCACGAAAGGCAACGCGGATCGATCCCATTGAGGCATTGAGATACGAATAGAAAGCCATCCACAGATTACACAGAATATTTCTGTGAAGTCGGCGTAATCCGTGGCTCTGATCCGTAGAATCCGTGGCTGATTTACGATATGCAATTCGAACTCTTTTGAAGCAACCGGGCTTCGCGGCGGTGGTTGTGATTACGCTTGCGCTGGGGATCGGCGCGAGCACTGCGATCTTCAGTGTCGTTAATGCGGTTCTGCTGCGTCCAATCCCACTCCGGAATTCAGATCGTTTGCACGTGATCTGGGGAAACTTCCGTGCTCTGAATATCGAACGCCTGCCGGCCAAAGACGCGGAATATCTCGATTATTCCGAACAGGTCCAGGTTTTTGACTCTGTAGCTGCGTACACTAACCAGAGTTTTAATTTATCAATTGGTGGCGAGTCAGTACGAATTCGCGGTGCGATCGTCTCCACCAATCTTTTCACCCTGCTTGAAACACAGCCGGCAATTGGGCGCTTGTATTCCAATGATGAAGAGCTCGAAGGCCACGCCGTAGTGCTGAGCGACGCTTTCTGGAAGCGACGTTTCGGCGGCGATCGCGGCATTCTCAATAAAAGCATCGTGCTTGACGAAGGGCACTACACCGTAATTGGTGTCATGCCGGCCGATTTTCAGTTTCCACATCCCAGTTTTCCGTGGGCGGAGCCTGCAGACGTCTGGCTGCCACTGAGCCGGCGGGATGTTTTTTACGCGGGGCGGCTTGGTCCATACCGTCTAAACGTGCTTGCGCGGCTTGCGCCGGGCGTAACACTCGAACAGGCGCGCTCCCACATGAACGCGCTGGCACAACGATTTGAGCGCGAGCAGCCCGGTTATCGTGGGCCAAACGGCGAAGATGGCGGCTGGCACATCACGGTTACCCCTTTGCAGGAGGAGATAGTGGGCAGCAGTCGTCGTGCGTTGATTGTGTTGTTGTTTTCAGTCGGATTGTTACTGCTGATTGCGTGTTCGAACGTCGCAAATCTGTTGCTGATGCGTTCTGCAAAGCGTCAGCGTGAACTGGCCATCCGCGCGGCGCTGGGCGCCAGCCGTTGGCAGATAGCGAAACAACTGGTGGTTGAGGGGTTGTTGCTCTCAGTGCTAGCTGCAGCTCTCGGATTCGTTTTTGTTAACTGGGGCATCGAGCTTCTCGCGACACTTGGGTCGTCAATCATACCGCGCGCGCAGGAAGTGAGCATCGACGGCCGCGTGTTCGGTTTCATGGCTGCAGCAGTGGCGGCGATTAGCGTCGGTTTTGGTCTGGTTGCTGCATGGCCGGTTTCAAAACTCGATTTGCAGGTGGCGCTGCAAAACACTCGTCAAAGCGGGGGAGTGCAGCAGAGACAATGGAACGATGCTTTGGTTGTGGCAGAAGTTGCGCTGGCGGTGTTGTTACTCGTCGGCTCCGGATTGCTCGTCAAAAGTCTGTTGCGACTGGGACAAACCAATCCCGGCATTGTTGCCAATCAATTGACGAGCATCGAGATCGACTTGTCTGCGACAACTTATGCGGAACCGAAACGTGCGTCCGATTATTATCGTCAACTGGTTAAGCAGGTTGAGTCGTTGCCAGGCGTGCAGTCAGCGACGTTCAGTACCGGACAGCCTTTGAGCGGAGCGGCTCGCAGTGATCCGTTTGCGATCGAGGGAAGGAAACTCGATGCCTCCAACCTTACTGCGGCCGGATGGCAAGTAGTCGGTCCAAATTACCTCAAGACACTTGGTGTCTCCATTATTAAAGGACGCGATTTCACGGCGCAGGATATCGAACCCGGTGCGCAGCCGGTCGCGGTCGTTAATGAGAGACTGGTGTCGCGCTATTTTCCTAACGAAGATCCTGTGGGACGCCGAATCACGCTTGGCCTGCCGCGTCCGGGCAATCCATGGATCACAATTATCGGCGTCGCACAGGACGTTCCTCATCGGGCTTTGGATTCGAAAGCTGAACCCGACTGGTACACCTCTCGAGTCGTTTCACCACAGCGTAATCGGTTCCTGTTTGTGCGCAGCACGCTTGCACCGTCGGTGCTAGCGGCGGCGGTTCGCAAAGAGATGGTGAACATCGATCCACGTCAGCCGTTAACAAGCGTAAAAACGATGGATGAGGTTATCAACACAACAACTGCACCTCGTCGTTTCAATACTCTGTTACTGGGAGCGTTTGCAGCGATCGCGCTGCTGCTGGCGGCGCTTGGGATTTACAGTGTGATCTCATATTCAGTGGCATTGCGGACGCAGGAAATTGGCATTCGCATGGCACTGGGCGCGCGCAGGCCCGCGATTCTGATGATGGTGATGCGAAAGGGAATGTTGCTTACACTCATCGGGACGGCTATTGGCCTCGCCGGAGCGTTTGCCCTCACGCGTTGGATGTCGAGCATGTTGTTTGGTGTCACGGCGTCAGATCCTGCGACTTATCTGGTTGTGTTGCTGGTATCGGTCGGCGCAGCCATGCTTGCTTGTTCGCTGCCGGCGCGGCGGGCTACGCGTGTCGATCCGCTCGTGGCTTTAAGGTATCAATGATCCGTGAAAATCGTCGTTCGTAAAATCCGACTAATCCGTGGCATTATCTCCAGCTTATGCCTCGCATTCTAATTGCTGACGATCAGGCTGACGTCCTTGCGGCGTTGAGTCTTCTATTGAAGGGCGAGCGTTTTCAGATCGAAAGCGCTTCCTCGCCCGAAGGTGTGCTCAGAGCAATCGATACACATGAGTTCGATGTGGTTTTGATCGACTTGAACTACGCTCGCGATACAACCTCGGGAAGTGAAGGGTTGGACTTGCTCTCGCGCATTCGCGCGGCGGATCCGACGTTGCCGGTCGTGGTCATGACAGCATGGGGTAGCGTCGATCTCGCCGTTGAAGCAATGCGACGCGGAGCGCGCGACTTCATTCAAAAGCCCTGGGACAATGCGCGCTTGCTGGCGGTACTACGTACGCAAGTCGAACTAGGCGAGGCACTGCGTCGAGGACGCCGCCTGGAAGCCGAGAACATGGCGCTGCGCGACAGCGTGGCGGAGTCGGCGAGCGAGATGCCGCAAGTTGTCGCCGAGTCGCCCGCCATGCGGGCAGTGCTCAATCTCGTCGAACGCATCGGTCCGGCGGACGCAAACGTTCTGATCAGTGGTGAAAACGGAACAGGTAAAGAGGTAATCACGCGTCTGCTTCACTCGATCTCGTCACGCCGGTCGAAGCCTTTAATTTCCTTGAACGCTGGCGCACTCGCAGAAGGCGTTTTTGAAAGCGAGTTGTTTGGACACGTTCGCGGCGCCTTCACAGATGCCAAGAGCGATCGTGTGGGCCGTTTCGAACTGGCAGATGGCGGCACGCTCTTTCTTGACGAGATTGGAAATGTGCCACTGAATCTTCAGGCGAAGTTGCTGCGTGTGCTGGAGACGGGTGAGTTTGAACGCGTGGGATCTTCAAAGACGCAGAAGGTTAATGTGCGATTGTTGTCGGCGACTAACGCCGATCTGCATGCGGAAGTGGCCCAGGGGCGCTTTCGTCAGGATCTGCTCTTCCGTCTCAACACAGTCGAGATTCGTTTACCACCGCTGCGCGACCGGCTCGAAGACATTCCCGTGCTGGCTGAGCATTTTCTAAAACTGCATCGCGAACGTTATCGCCGTCCAATAATGGGCTTCACGCCCGAAGCGCTTGATGCGCTGCGCCACCATCTCTGGCCCGGGAACGTACGCGAACTCGATCATGTCATCGAACGTGCGGTACTCATGAGTCCTGGAAACATCGTGACCGCTTTTGATCTGGCTCTCGAAGCGACTCCCGATGCACGCCTTTCGGCACGGCTCGAAGAGATGAGCCTTGAAGACGCCGAGCGCCTGCTGATCAAAAAAGCCCTCGCCCGCTTTGAAGGCAACGCCAACCGCGCCGCGGAAGCTCTTGGGCTCAGTCGAAGTGCGTTGTATCGCCGTCTGCAGAAATATGGTTTGGGATCCTAAGGCTTTCCCGGTTTTGGCCGCGGATTTACGCGGACAAACGCGGATCAGACTTTATGATTGCCTTCAAATCTGTGTAATCTGTGGATGTGAGTACGCCAGTTAAGCCGCCACCGTTTTCCACGCTCGATCCGGAACACAAACGCGGCCGTCTGAAATTCGAAAGACGCATCACGATACTTGCACTCCTCGCCGGTTTTCCCGCCGTCGCATTGTGCGCTCTCTTGCTCTGGTACGACGGCTACTCCGCCCAGATCCAATGGACTATCGATCTGCTGCTCGTGCTGCTGTGGCTCGGCATCGCTTTCAATCTCAAAACCCGCATTGTTCGTCCGCTGCAAACGCTTTCAAACATTCTCGCTGCCATTCGCGAGGGCGACTATTCCATTCGTGGACGCCGCGCGCTTTCCGGTGATGCGCTTGGCGAAGTGATGTTGGAAGTAAACGACCTGGGCCAAACACTGCGCGAGCAACGACTCGGAGCAATGGAAGCGACGGCTCTTTTACGGACGGTGATGGCGGAGATTGACGTGGCCGTCTTTGCGTTTGATGGCGAACAAAGACTGCAACTCGTCAATCGCGCTGGTGAAAGATTGTTGGCCCAACCATCGGCGCGGTTGTTAGGTCGCACCGCCGAAGAGCTCGGACTTTCGGCCTGTCTAAATTCATCCGCAGGTGCAGCTCCGCAAACGATGCAGATGGTTTTTCCCGGCGGCGTTGGACGTTGGGACATTCGTCGCAGCACCTTTCGCGAAGGTGGACAGCAGCATCAGTTGCTGGTGCTCACCGACTTGAGTCAGACGCTTCGTGAAGAAGAGCGTACCGCGTGGCAACGTCTGCTGCGCGTGTTGGGTCACGAACTCAACAACTCGCTCGCACCGATCAAATCGGTCGCAGGAAGTTTGGCGGACTTGATGGGAAGGGAACCGGAGCCGCCGGATTGGCGCGAGGACATGCATCGCGGTCTCGCGGTGATCTCTTCACGCGCCGATTCGCTGGCGCGCTTTGTCGAGTCGTATTCAAAACTCGCGCGGCTGCCGCCACCACGACTTGAGCCATTGAAGATAGGCGCGCTCGTGTCGCGAGTGGCGAGCCTGGAGACCAGGTTGCCCGTGAACGTGGTTGCCGGTCCTGAGCTGGTGGTCCAGGGAGACGATGTACAGCTCGAGCAGCTTTTGATCAACCTCGTGCGCAATGCGGTTGATGCGTCGATGGAAACGAGTGGCGAGGTTGCCGTCGGTTGGCAGCAGAAGAACGGGCAGGTTGAGGTGTGGGTGCGCGACGAAGGCCCCGGACTGGCCAGTACTGCGAATCTCTTCGTACCGTTTTTTACGACAAAGGCCCAGGGGTCAGGAATTGGGTTGGTGTTGTCGCGGCAGATCGCCGAAGCGCATGGTGGGGCGTTGACTTTGGAAAACAGGCGACAGGTCCGCGGTTGTGAAGCGCGGTTGAGATTGCCCTTGTGATTGCCCGAGATCTAATTGGACAGGATTAACAGGATTATTCAGGATTGACAGGATACATCTTGTAGAATCCTGAAAAAATCCTTTTCATCGTGTCTAACGTCTGCTGCTGAATCTATAGATCGTCGTTGATTTGTACGTCGCGCCCTTCTTTAACGTCGTCGTCGGGAACGACGGCTGGTTTGGTGAATCGGGGTAGTGTTGGGTCTCGAAACAGAAACCTGACCGTCTTGGATAGAGTTTTCCCGCCTTACCCGTCAACGTCCCATCAAGAAAGTTGCCCGTGTAAAACTGCATTCCCGGCTCGGTGGTCCACACCTGCATGACGCGACCTGAGGTCGGTTCATATGCAGTCGCCGCTAGTCGCATTACACCCTGGCGTCCATTGATCACCCAGGTATGATCGTATCCACTACCAAACTTGAGTTGTTCATCATCCTGATTGATCCGTTCGCCAATCGCATGTGCGGTGAGAAAGTCGAAGGGCGTTCCGGCCACGATCTTTAGACTGCCAAGCGGAATCGAACCGGCATCAGTCGGCACGAAGCGAGCCGCATTGATCGTGACTCGCGTATTGAGTATGTCACCATTACCTTCACCCGCAAGATTGAAATAAGAGTGATGAGTCAGATTCGTGACTGTGTCTTTATCGGTGCTGGCTGAATACTCGATCTTGAGTTCGTTGTTGTTAGTAAGTGTATACACCACTCGGACGTTGAGATTTCCGGGATAACCTTCTTCGCCGTCTTTGCTCAGGTAAGTCAAAACAAGCGCCGGCCCGAGCTTTGTTTTCATTTCCTTGCCGGTCCAGATTACTTTATCGAATCCCTTGATGCCGCCATGGAGGTGGTTCTCACCATTGTTGACGGCGAGCTTGTACTCGACACCATTCAACGTGAACCGACCTTTAGCGATGCGATTGCCGTAACGACCGATGAGCGCGCCGAAGTATGGATGTGGTTTCAAATAGCTATCGAGGTCGTTGAAACCAAGCACCACGTCGTCAAACTTTCCACTGCGATCGGGGACTCTCAATGAAACCACTATACCGCCCAAGTTGGTGATCTTTGCTTCAACGCCGTGGCTGTTGCGAAGTGTATAGAGATCGATGTTTTCGCCGGCGTCGTTTTTGCCGAAGCTCGTTTTGGTAATGTTTGGCTGGGCCTGAGCGACGAGTGCAATCGCCAACAACCACAAGGCTGCAATGAGAACTCTCGCAATTCTTCCGTGTAGTTTCATTCGCTTCTCCATTTTCTCCCGCAACGGCGCAACGCTAACGGGCCTCGCTCTCGCGCATGAGTGCAATTTGTCGTCGATTGCGACGCTCGGTGAAGATTTGATCCGCCATCACGCCGATTAGAATCACTGCTCCCATCACTGCGAAATCCAGCGAACTCGGGATGCCGAGCAGGTTCACCAAATTGCGTAACACCTGAAGCAAGGCAGTGCCGATTAGGATGCCGACCACGGAACCTTCGCCGCCACGCAACGAACATCCTCCCAACACTGCCGCAGCGATGCCGTAAAGTTCATAGGCATTGCCGTGATTGGCGGGTGAAACTGAGTTTGTATAAAAAGCGAAGATCATTCCGGAGATCGCCGTCAATGCGCCTGCGATTACGTAGGTGAGAGTGACGATCCACTTGGTGTTGATACCGGCGTAGCGTGCTGCTTCGGCGTTGCGGCCAGTTGCGAACAAATACCGGCCGTAGACCGAACGATGCAACACCACCCACGTAATCGCTGCGATAATTAGCAGCAACACAAATGGCATTGGGATGCCGAAGAGATTTCCATTTGCGAGGTAGCGCAGGAAATCGAGTCCCGCAACCGTTCCGAACCCTTTGGTCTCATCGTTAGTGATGAAGCGCGCGAGGCCGCGATAAAAGAGGAGACCGCATAGCGTGACAATGAACGGCTGCATGTTCAAACGCGTGATCAGCAGTCCGTGGCCCAATGTCAGTGCCATCGCGATGCCGATGCAGGCCAGCACGGCCAGCACGACGCCAAAGTGCCATTCAGTGAGCATCATCGACAAAAGAACACCAAGCAGCGCCATCATCGAACCAACTGAGAGTTCGATGCCACCCGTGATGATCACCAGGCCGAGTCCGATGCTAAAGATGCCGAAGGCGCCAATCTGCCGCGCGAGATTCTGAAGATTAATCGCAAGCAGGAAGTTTGGGTTGATGATCGAGACGATAATGCACAGAACCACTAGCAGTACAAAGATGCCAAGCTCTTTTTTCATAAGCTCCTCAATTCGCCACAAAAAGGCACAAGAACTTTAGCCACAAAAAGGCACAAAAAGCACAGTAAGGATTTTTCTCGAGCTTTAAGGGTTCATTAATTTGTTGCCTGACCGAACCAATCGATCTTTTGGACCAGCAAAATTCCAATCATGTGTGCCTTTTGTGCCTTTTTGTGGCGATCCTTTTTGGGCTTTTGTGGCTATCCGTCGGTGCCGGTGGCGAGGCGCATGACCGCTTCCTCGCTGAACTGTGCGCGTTCGAGGATTCCAGTCAACCGTCCCTCATGCATTACTGCGATGCGATCGCTTATCCCGAGCACCTCTTCCATCTCACTACTGATAACAATCACCGAAACGCCGTCTGCGGCGAGCTTGCGGATCAATTGATAGATCTCTGACTTTGCGCCGACGTCGATCCCGCGCGTAGGTTCATCAAAAATAATCACCCGAGGATTGAATGTCAGCCACTTCGCCAGCACAACCTTTTGCTGGTTGCCCCCGCTGAGATTCGCAGCCCGCATTTCCGTCGTGGGCGTTTTAATGTTGATCGCTTTGCAAGCCTCGCGCGCCGCACTCGCTTCCTTCGCATGATTAATGATCTTTCCCGACGCATAGCTCTCAAGATTCGGCAGCGAGATATTTTCACGCACGTTGAAGTCGACGATCAGTCCAGCGAGCCGGCGATCTTCCGGAACCAGATAGATTCCATGCGTGATGGCATCCTGAGGGTCATCGATTTTCAAGGTCTGTCCATTGAGGACAACTTCGGTTTCGAGAGATTCCTCGACGCCGAAGATCGCTCGTGCAACTTCCGAACGACCTGCACCCACCAGGCCTGCAAATCCGAGTACTTCACTCTTGCCAACTTTGAAAGAGATCGTGTGATTCGGATATCTGACGGTGCGTAAACGGCGTACTTCAAAACCGCCATCGCGCTCGGCCGATCCATTTCCTGCGGCGGCCTTAAAAAAGTCCTTCAGGTCACGTCCGACCATCATCCGGACCATTCGCTCGTGAGTAATCTCCGGGCCCTGGATCTCGCCGGCGTTCTTCCCGTCGCGGAGCACCACCGCACGGTCTGCAATCTCTTCGACCTCATGCATGCGATGCGAGATGTAGATGATGCTGACGTTGTGAGCTTTCAGATCTTTTACGATCTCGAGCAAACGTCGAGTTTCTGAAAGCGTCAGACTCGACGTCGGCTCGTCCATAATGATGATGCGCGCGCCGGTGCTGAGAGCTTTTGCTATCTCAACCAGTTGCTGTTGGGCGATTGAAAGTTGACCCAATGGAGTACGACTCGAGACGTCCATGCCTAAGCGGCGCAAAATTTCGTCGGACTCGCGGTAGATGCGCTTGCGATCGATGAGTTTCAGGAAACCGCCGAAGGTTGGCTCGCGACGCAGGAAAATGTTGGCGCCCACGTCGAGGTTATCGAGAACGCTGAGTTCCTGGTGAATAAACTCGATGCCCAGTGCACTGGCTTCACGCGGCGAGCGAATCTCCGTGGACTCGCCGTCTATCTTTACCGTACCAGTGTCGCGTGAAATTGCGCCGCCGAGGATCTTCATCAGCGTCGATTTCCCCGCGCCGTTTTCACCAATCAACGCAACGATCTCGCCCGTGCCGACTGTCAGGCTGACATTGTCGAGCGCAACAACCCCTGGGAATCGTTTGCTGATTCCCTCCATCTCGAGGATTGGTGTGGTAGCGGTCACTAGTTCTCAGTATTCTTTGCGACGCTAATTCTAGCTGCGGCCACGGAGTGTGTTGAGCTTCTTCTGGAACTCTTCGACGTCAGCTTTCTTGATCGCGAGTGTTGGGACGAAGATTTGTTTGCTCGCCGGAATCTGTGATTTGTCGCCGTTCAGAACTTTTGACATCAGTTCCATTGAGCGATAACCAAATTCGAATGGTTGCTGGACCACCGTGGCATAGATCGCACCGTCTTTAACGCCGTTCAGCGTCTCGTCTTCTTCGTCGAAGGTGACAATCTTCACCTTATCGACTTTGTTCGCCTCTTTGACTGCGGCAAGAATCGCCGGGCCGTTGTAGGACCACAATCCGATCATACCGGCGATGTCAGGATTGTTGACGAGTGTGTCGGCCGCATTCGATTTCGCGCGAACACGATCCGTGTTGTCGGTCCGAACGTCGATAATCGAAATGTTTGATCCCTGGAGCGCTTCCTTCAACCCCTGAAAACGTTGCTGTGCGTTGGCTGCATCGAGTACGCCGACGAAGACCATGATCTTACCGCCGTTCGGCAAGGCTTCCTTTATGAGTTGACCGGCTTGTCGTCCAGCCGCAACGTTGTCGGTGCCGATGTAGCAGGTGCGATTGCTGTCTGGTGCGTCACTGTCCTGGGTCACGACCAGCGTGCGGCTGGCAACGTTGTTAAGCATTCCCGTTTGATTCTTTGGATCAACGGGACTGATGGCAATACCTTCGACGCCGTTTGCCAGCAGGTCATCGATGATGCGCTGTTGTTCAGCGGCTGTACCATCGGCGGGAATTCTGAAGTCGATTTGGATGTTTGGAATCTCGGATGCGGCTTTTTCGGTTCCTTTACGAGCAATGGTCCAGAACTCAGACGCGTTGTTGGTCACGAAAGCGAGCTTGTGCTTCGTTCCCGCGCCGCCTGTATTCGTGCCCGAAGGAGAAGGCTGGCAGCTTACAAACAGCACCGTGAGCAACAGCGTGCAAACAAAGGCGGAGATCGGTCGAATGGATTTTTCAGGTCGCATTGGGTTCCTCGATACTTAGTTTGGGTTGTTCGCAAAAGATGTTTACCACAAAGGTCGCAAGACACAAAGCACTATTAAACCCTTGTTCCTGCTCTTTTTGTGGCGTTACCAAGGCGGAGTGGTTGAGATTTGGCGCTTCGAGTGGTACAAGATCAGTAATCCCTCCTTCTTGTCAGGCAAAAACCCCCGAATATAAGTTAGTTGAGAGCGCACGCTGAGCTATTCGCGCGCCCACAACGAGCACGGGAGGATGCACATCATGACGAGGAAGTTGCTGTTGACAATGTTAGGTTTTTCTTTGTTAGTGTCCAGCTTTTGGGCACTCAGGGCGCAGGATCCTCCGGCAAAAGTAACGCAGGTGAAATCGGAACGACCGGCTGCCACTGCGCAAACCACTCAGACCGATCTGTCTGGAACTTACGCGGGTACCTTTAATTGTGAAGCTGCGGGATTGGTCGGCGACACTACGCTCACAATAAATGGAAACGAATTTACAACTGCCGATGGAAAGTCAGGCCGGATCGTAGCGTCGACCACGAGTGGTTATACGGCTGTGGCGCTACAGATTGGTGGCGCAGACGCAACTGCTTCCCCGACTGTAATTTCGTTACACGCACGGAAGAGCGGCAATCGTCTGACTTTGATGCCTGTCGCGGGATCGACGCAGCAGTGTTCGTTCACTTCGGCACGAAACGTTGCCAGGAACCGGCGAACGCCACGGGCGCCCGCAGCAACGGGCACAGAGGTGGCAAATCCAGCTTCAGTGCCGAGCGTAATGCCGACTGAAAGTCCGATGCCGGCAAAACCAATGCCAGCTCAGACTCCGTCACCCATTCCGCCGCCGAGTCCGAGCCCACCGCCGGCACCCACACCTAATCCGATTCCCAGTCCCAGTCCGAGTCCAAGCGGCAGTCCGACTCCGACGCCAAGTCCGACGCCTGGTGAGCCGACGCCGACGCCAACTCCGACGCCAACTCCGACGCCAAGTCCCAGTCCGAGTCCGAGCCCGCGCTTGGGCTAGCGGAAGCGCAAAAACACAGTCACAAGATGGTTGAGCCATTAACGGTCAACCTTTTGTGACTTTTGTGCTTTTTTGTGGCATCTTCAATCCAGATGAAACAGAAGATCCGAATCGCAGCCGGACAAGGTTTCTGGGGAGATCTTCCTGACGCACCGGTGCGCCAGGTGGAAGGTGGACCAATCGATTATCTGATGCTCGACTATCTTGCGGAAGTGACGATGTCGATCATGCAGAAACAGAAAGCCCGAGATCCGAATGCTGGTTACGCCAAAGACTTCGTACCGCTGATGCGCAGGATTCTGCCAGTTTGTGTCGAACGTGGGATTAAAGTAACGGCAAATGCTGGTGGAGTTAACGTCCGAGGCTGCGCCGATGCGGTGATCCAGGCGGCACGCGAACTCGGTTTCGCGGGCAAGGTGCGCATTGGAATTGTTACCGGCGACGACATTCTTTCGCGACTCGATGACCTGCTCGCGCGCGGTATCGAGTTGCGGAACATGGACACGGATGAGCCGTTGTCGACCGTGCGCGACAGAATCCAGAGTGCGAATGCCTACCTGGGTGCGGCGCCAATTGTTGACGCCTTGAACCAGGGCGCTCAGATTTTGATCACCGGACGTGCTACAGATACAGGTTTGACGCTCGCGCCGCTAATTCACGAATTCGGTTGGGCCAGTGACGATTGGAATCGTCTCGCGGCAGGTACGATCGCAGGGCACATTATTGAATGCGGTGCACAGGCGTCCGGTGGAAACTGCCAGTACGAGTGGCGCAGCATTCCGAATCTCGCTGACGTTGGTTTTCCAATCGTCGAAGCTTCACCCGACGGGACTTTTGTTATTACCAAACATGAGCGAACGGGTGGATGGATCATTATTCCTTCTATTAAGGAGCAGCTCGTTTACGAGATGGGTGATCCGCACGAGTACATTACGCCTGACTGTATTGCTGATTTCACGACGATTCGCCTGGAATACGAAGGACGAGATCGGGTTCGCATTTTCGGCATAGAGGGACGTCCGGCGACTGAGTTTTTGAAGGTCTCAATCAGTTACTCTGCCGGCTACAAAGCAGTCGGAACCCTCGTCTATGCATGGCCTGACGCCTACGACAAGGCCCAGGCTGCGGACCGCATTCTGCGAACGCGACTGGATCGGCTCGGGCTTAAGTTTGACCAGGTGTTGACGGAGTTTGTGGGCGTCAGTGCGACGCATGGTCCACTCGCAGGGAAGCCAGGTGCCGACATTCCAGAAGTGCAACTGCGCATCGGCGTCCGCGGTCAGGACAAGACTGAAGTTGAACGATTCACGAAAGAGATTGCTCCGTTGATTCTAACCGGACCGCCTGCGGTTACAGGTTTCGCCGGCGGCCGGCCGAAGGTCGAGGAGATTGTTGCGTACTGGCCCGCACTGATTCCAAAAGAAGAAATCACACCCGTGGTTGAGGTGCTTGAGACGTGAAAGTTCAACTAACAAGACTGGCCCACGCGCGTTCAGGTGACAAAGGGGATACGGCCAACATCGGTTTGATTGCACTCCGCGATGAGTCGTATCCAATCCTCGTTCGCGAAGTGACAGCCGAACGCGTGAAGCAACACTTCAGAGGTATCTGTCATGGTGAAGTCGAACGATTCGAGTTGCCCAATCTCGGCGCGCTGAATTTCCTGTTGCATGAGAGTCTTGGTGGTGGAGGCACTTTGTCGTTGATGACCGATGCGCAGGGTAAGACTTTTTCGACGGCGCTGCTGCGGATGGAAATTGAAGTCACCGAACAAGAAGCCGCGGATCTACACGGATGAGTACGGATCTAGTGATGGATAACGTGGTGCTTTATTCGGTCGAGGGCGCGGTGGCGCGTATCACCCTCAACCGGCCGGAAAAAAGAAATGCGCTGAACGACGAAGTTATCGCACTTCTCAAGCAGGCCGTGAAGAGCGCAGCGGCGGATAAAAACGTAAAAGCGATTGTGGTTTCCGGGGCAGGGAAGGACTTCTGTTCGGGTGCTGATCTTTCGGCGCTGCAGAAGATCGCGGGAGCTTCAGTCACCGATAACGCTGCTGATGCGCGTTCGCTGCTGGAGCTGTTTTTGTTAATCCGTCAGGTTCAGGTGCCGGTCGTGGCGGCGGTTACAGGAAGGGCGCTTGCCGGCGGGTGTGGTTTAGCGACTGCGTGTGATCTGGTCCTCGCGTCTACTTCGGCACGTTTTGGTTATCCTGAGGTGAAGATAGGTTTCGTTCCCGCAATGGTTATGGCTATCCTCAGACGCAACGTCTCGGAGAAGCGTGCCTTCGAACTTATCACTCGCGGAGCCGAGATAAGTGCTGACCAGGCAAAACTTTTTGGTCTGGTCAATCACGTATTTCCAGACGACAGTTTTGAAGCGGATGTGAACTTATATGTCAGTGAGTTTGAGAAGCTGAGTGCATCTGCCATATCACTCACGAAGACCCTCCTTTATCAAATGGACGGACTCGCTTTTCCGGAAGCTCTCGAAACCGGAGCTGACGTCAACGTGATCGCCAGACTAACGGATGACTGCCAGGAAAAGATCTCGAAGTTCCTTAAGCGGTCGTGAATCTCGAAAGGCTGTCTAACTATCTTTCGAGAACTAGAGCGCTTAAGAACATCCGAAAAATGGGGCGATGCTCCACAAATTCGTAGGTGGATGATCCGTGGAATAGGACTAACGTGCGGCGTCCGGAGCGGTTTTTGTCTCGTAGTTCCTTTAATCGCGGGGCTTTACGTTGGCTTGAAGAAACTTGACGATGTCTTCAGTCGACGTGCCGGGGAGAAAGACTTCGGCGACTCCCTGCTGCTTAAGCTTGGGCAAATCCTCCTGCGGGACGATCCCGCCGACGAGGACCAGCACGTTATCCATACCCTTCTCACGAAGAAGTTGAACGATGCGAGGGCAGAGAGTGTTGTGAGCGCCACTCAAAATCGAAACGCCGACTGCATCAACATCTTCCTGAAGGGCGGCAGCCGCGATCATTTCCGGTGTTTGACGTAAGCCAGTATAAATCACTTCCATACCAGCATCGCGCAGCGCGCGCGCAATGACTTTGGCGCCGCGATCGTGACCATCTAACCCGGGCTTTGCAACAAGAATTCTTATCTTTCGAGTGGACATAAGTGCGGGTTAAAAAGCCGGTTCTTCGTAGACCCCGTAGACGTCCCTGAGCGCTGCGCAGATTTCGCCGAGCGTTGCATAAGCGCGCACCGCTTCAATCGTAGCGGGCATCGTGTTTTCATTTTTTTGCGCTGCGATTCGGAGTTTGTCGAGTGTATTTGCAACTGCGCCTGCATCCCGGCGGGCGCGAGTTTGCTCGAGCCGTTCGAGCTGGTGAGTGCGAACCGATTCATCGATAACCAGGATCGGGACTTGGGCCGGTTCGTCGCTCATAGCATACTTATTAACCCCTACGATTACCTGCTCACCTCGTTCCACGGCCTTCTGGTATTGGTAAGCTGAATCCTGTATCTCGCGCTGCGGAAAACCTTTTTCGATTGCAGAAACCATTCCGCCCATCGCGTCGATCTTACGAAAATACTCGAGTGCCTCCTGTTCCATCTTTTCCGTCAGCGACTCGAGGAAGTAAGAGCCACCCAGCGGATCGACCGTGTTTACGACGCCTGTCTCTTCGGCAATTATCTGTTGCGTGCGAAGTGCGATAAGTGCGGCGCGATCGGTTGGTAATGCGAGTGCTTCATCGTAAGCGTCAGTGTGCAGGCTCTGTGTGCCGCCGAGAACGCCGGCCAGAGCCTGTATTGCAACGCGCACGATGTTGTTGAGTGGCTGTTGCACAGTCAGAGAAACACCTGCGGTTTGCGTATGGAAACGGAGTTGCAATGTGCGCTCGTAGCTACTGCCAAAGCGGGCCTTCATTTCGCGAGCCCAGATGCGTCGCGCCGCGCGGTATTTTGCGATCTCTTCAAAGAAATCGTTATGCGCATTAAAGAAGAAGGACATGCGCGGGACGAAACGGTCCACGTCTAATCCCGCATCCGCGCCCCAGGTGACATACTCGATACCATCGCGCAGCGTAAACGCAAGCTCCTGCACTGCCGTCGCGCCGGCTTCACGAATGTGATAACCGCTCACTGAAACCGGGTTATAGCGGGGCACGCGCTCGGTGCAGAATTCGAACGTATCGATCACCAGCTTCATCGCCGGTTTTATCGGATAGATCCATTCTTTTTGTGCGATGTATTCCTTCAGAATGTCGTTTTGCAGCGTGCCGGAGATCTTGTCCCAACGCGCTCCCTGCTTTTCCGCCACCACGAGATACATCGCGAGCAGAACGGAGGCGGGCGCGTTGATGGTTTGGGAAACGGTGACTTGCTCCAGTGGAATACCGTCGAACAGCACTTCCATGTCGGCGAGCGACGACACCGCTACGCCGCATTTGCCGACCTCACCTTCAGACAGAAGCGAGTCGGCATCGTAACCCATCAAGGTTGGCAAATCGTAGGCTACTGAGAGTCCTGTCTGGCCCTGTTCGAGCAGGTACTTGAATCTTGCGTTTGTTTCCTCCGGCGTGCTGAAGCCTGCGAACTGTCGCATGGTCCACAGCTTGCCGCGGTAGCCGGTTGGATGGATTCCGCGTGTATATGGAAACTGGCCCGGGAAAGAAATGTCGCGTGTGAAGTCGAGATCGTCGATGTCCTCGGGTGTGTAGAGCCGTTCCACTTCGTCGAGTGAAACGCTCTGAAAACTCTGCTTGCGTTCGGGATGTTTATTGATGGCCGGCTTGAGAGTTTCTTCCTCCCAGCGTTCGCGCTCTATCTCTCTGGGTGAGCTTTCTTTTATTTCAGACATTACTCGGATATTAGCCGCAAGAAAGCACAGGATGCAAATTTAGCCACAAAAAAGCACAAAAGGCACAAAACAAATGTTTCCTGTTTTGTGCCTTTTTGTGGCTGAACTTCTTGTGGCTTGAGATGGGGGCGCGGCTGCGATGGCAGTCACAGCCGCGCCGGCTCGGAAGGTTAACCCGGTTGCGTGGACGTCGAGCAGGGGAAAACTACGGGCAGGTTTGGGCAGGCATAGATTTCGATTTGTCCGTGATGAATCATGCTCATTCAACGGGTACGACAAACTCATTGCTGCGGACCATATTCAAACGCGCGCGTGCGGCGAGTTCGATGGTGCGCGAATCGGTTCTCAATCTTTCCAGGTCCGACTTCAACGACTGATTTGCGTTGCGCAGCGCTTCGACGTCAGTTCGCATGGACGTGAGCTGTTGCGCGGCAACCTGAACCCTGGCGTGGGTTCTCATATTCACCGTCACACAAACCGCGAAGGTCGCCAATAAAATCATTCCAAAAACTACCCAGGACGGAATTATTCCGCCGCGGCGCCGCACGTCTGTGCGAGTGCCAAGGATATCAATCGAGATCTGCTGTACCGAGGCAAGCGAACTCGTGCGTGGGGCCACACGCTGCGCCCTGATTCGTTCGTCAACCCAAAATGTGTTTGCTACCTTGCTCACCTCACACCTCCCAGCTCCTTTGCCGTTCAGATTCTGCTCAGACTGTACATTCCAGGTTCATGCCAATGTGGCAAAGGTGAAGGCCAGCGTGTCGGGTGCCTGCCATCCCCATCCCGAGTAGATTGTCTTGCGCTCAAAAGTTAAGAGGCTGCTTAATCGAAATCTGTGGGTTTGGCCACAATATAGCTGGCACCTCGTGACCGGCAGCCCCAACTAAATGTACTTTACGGCTTGTCAATGTGTTGCCGCTCAACAACTTAGCGGCGATATCGGCGGACTGTAGCATCGTGCTTAAAGGGTGTAAAGATATTTCTCTTCAATGGTTTAACCCCGTAAGTTCAACATTTACTTCAACTAAGAGCGCTTAAGCGATAATTTTGGCGTACAGGCGGCGAACGGAAAGTCCCAGCCAATTTTTCCTTTGGGACTCAGAGGCATGGCACTTTTCAGGGGTAGGCGCTGGTAGATTGTCGCTGTAAACTGCCTCTGCTTCGGAGCTGGTGTTTGCCAGTTATGAAAATTGTTAAATATTGTTGACATTTCTACTCCTGGATAACTAGACTGCTTGAGCTTGTGGGCGACAAAGCCCTTGGCGCTACGATTGGAATTACTGCTTGTCCTGCGGTCCTCACGGGTACGAATCCCACGATTTTTCGAGCAAATTAAGGAACGGTGTTGATGTCTGACTCTTCGGTCCTAAGCCCGGATGCCCCTGTCTCCGAGTCGAGTTCTAATAAACTACCGATCAGTTCAATAGTGAGGGCCGTCTGTGAAGCGGCTAACGGTGGTCCGGAGCTGCTTTACGAGGTAATGATCAAAATGAGTCTGATGGTGGAGGCGACGGCCCCCACGTATGGCTTGTCCATCTGGGCCACATCAGATTCAGGTAAACCGACCTTGCGTTGGGCAGAAGGACTCGAGGAGCCCGAGATTGCAATCGGCGAAACCGCGGTCGCAGAGATCTTTGCCAGCAAAGGCCGTCCTCAGTCAGCTACAGAAGGTGATCAGGCGATTTGCCTGTTACTCGCTCAGCCTTCAGCAGCCCGTGAAGGCGCAGCGCTTTATGGGCGTTGTGTCAGGCCGTTAACCTTCCAACAAGCAAAAGAACTTAATGCCCTTAGCGACGTCGCACACCTTGCCCATTCGCACCAGTCGACCAACATCGTTCCGGCTACTGCTAAGCCGGCGACTGTCGCGTCAATTAGCTCACTGCCCGGAATGGTTTTCAGTAGCCGCGCGATGGCCGAGGTAGCGCGCAATGTCGAACGCATCAAAGACTCCCATTCAACCATCCTCGTAACTGGTGAGTCAGGAACCGGAAAGGAACTCATTGCCCGGGCCATCCATCGACTCAGCCGGCGTTCGGAAAGCGAGTTCATTCCTTTCAACTGTTCTGCTGTCCCCTCTGAACTGATCGAAAGCATGTTGTTTGGTCATCGTCGCGGAACATTTACCGGTGCGATGTCTGACCAGGCGGGATTAATTCGTTCAGCAGAGAACGGAACACTGTTTCTTGATGAGATTGGCGACCTGCCCCTTGCATTGCAACCAAAGCTGCTCAGGTTCCTGCAGGAAGGAGAGATTCACACTCTCGGTGAGCGTGCGCCGCGCAAGGTGAATGTGCGCGTGATAGCTGCCACACACAAAGACCTCGAAACACTGGTCAGTGAAAAACTCTTTCGCGAGGATCTCTATTATCGAATCGCCACGTTAACGCTGAAGGTCCCACCACTCAGAGAACGGCGCGAAGACATCTCCACTTTGATCTCACATTTCGTGAGTCACTACGCACGAAAGAATGAACGACCAATTTCTGGAATCACTGCCGAAGCGATCCAGATTCTTGAGACGTACTCTTGGCCCGGAAATATTCGTGAGCTCGCCGCAGAGATCGAACGTCTCGTGCTTTACGCTGAGGAGGATGGATATATCCGGCCGGAAAACATCAGTGAGCGGATTCGTCCGCAGAATACTCAACCAGAATTAGCCGGCGAACGTCTCGATGAATTGCTGGAAAGCTACGAGCGTCGCGTGATAACTGAAACTTTGAAGCGTCACGATTGCAACGTTGCGAAGGCGAGCGAGGCACTCGGGCTCGGATCGCGACAGACGCTTTATAAAAAGCTGAAGCGATTAGCGATCGACGTCGGAGATTTCTTACAGGAAGACACTGAGCCCGGCATGCAGTACCGGGCGTAGCCACAGAAGACTAGCCACAAAAAAGCACAAAAGGCACAAAACAGGAAACATTTGTTTTGTGCCTTTTGTGCTTTTTTGTGGCTACGAGTTGTCAACTGCGGGCGACAATGGCCCAAGTCTAACGGAAACAAAAACTTCCGGCGTTAATCACGCTCACACTCGCTCAGTTGGACCAGCCGGTTTTGTCAACTACGGGCTACAAAAACTTCTCAGATCACAGAAAAACCCCAATGTGCCCACTGGCACACCGGTTGTAAACGTGATGGTCGTCGCGAAGCAAACGCATCGCATCACTGGTCGAGCAGACAAACCTAATGAAAGCAAACACCACTACAAACCTGGCATCGGTCGTAATGCTCGTCATCCTTTCACCGTTCCTGGCGCTGGCAATTCTCGTCAGCATTCAGACGGCGGGGATCAGGGATAACGAGGTCCTGCTACTAATGCTCACGTTGTTGAGTGCTGTTCTCAGTGGGATCAACGGTTTCGGACGTCGCACGTCCAGGGCCGTTCCAATTGTGACAGCGAAAGCAACTAGTGACGCTCGCCTTCAATTGTCCGCTCGTTCGAGCAATAACGCCTAATCGAATCTAAAAGGAGCAACAAAATGATTAAGAGATTTTTCCGTGATGAAACCGGTCTTGAACTTTCTGAATACGCAGTAGCCGCAGCGCTCGTCGCGTTGGCAGCCGTCGTCGCTTTCCAGACTTTGGGAACCAACATCAGCACGAAGATCACAGATCTGGCCGGCAAGATTAAGTAGTTCGTTAGATCATTTAAACCGGCAGCGCCACGTTTAGACGGGTTGCTGCCGGCGAGACGGGGAGGGCGCAAGCCTTCAATTCGGGAGGAAGGTCAATGTTGAAAAGGTTTTTGAAAGATGAAACCGGACTTGAACTTTCAGAGTACGCCGTGGCCGCAGCGCTCGTCGCGCTCGCAGCGATAGTTGCTTTCCAGACGTTGGGCACAAACATCAGCACCAAGATCACCGACCTGGCCAGCAAGATTCAGTAAGGAACTAAAGTTCAAGTTGATCCGGCAGTGGCAAGTTGCTGCCGGCTCTAGAGAAGGCTCAAGCCTTCAAATCCTTCGAAGAGAGGAACGGATCATGTTCAAGAAATTTTTGAAAGACGAAGCCGGGCTTGAGCTATCTGAGTATGCCGTCGCTGCTGCTCTCGTAGCGCTCGCGGCGGTCGTGGCGTTTCAAACACTTGGAACCCAGATCGGGGCGAGAATCGATACGCTCGCAGGTTACATCAAGTGACCTGCAGGTAGTGAACTGCCATGCCGGTGGCGCGCCCTTGTGAAGTTCGATTCCACGGGTGCGCCGCCACTTTTCTGCTGAAGCCCCAGGACCGCGAGAAATGCTTAGCCCAACCGCAATAGCCTTTGAATTCTTTCTAGTGCCGCTCGCCGTGATCATCATCTATCACGACGTGCGCTATCGCCGTATTCCTAACCCTTTTGTGCTGGCGACACTGATAACCGGATTCATATTTAACGTTACGCTGTTCGGATTAGGCGGTGGTCTAAACAGCCTGGGCGGATGTGTTTTTGCTTTTATCCTGATGTTCTTCCTGCACGTGTTCGGAGCCATGGGCGCGGGCGACGTAAAGCTCTTCGCCGCTATCGGCTCCGTCATCGGTGCTCAACTTGTATTGCAGACATTTGTGGTCGTGGTGCTGACGGGCGGTTTGCTGGCTCTCATTTCAGTTGTCCGATCGGGAGTTTTCAAAACGACGATGCAGCGCGTACTGCAGATTCTTGTTGGCTTACTGCCGGGCTGGCCAATGCCCAAATTCAGCGTCCCTGCTGATCATCGCCTGACCATTCCTTACGGTGTGGCGATCACCATCGGCGCCATTATCGCAACCGCGATCTTTCACCCTTAAGCGGTTAACACCCCAGGCGCTTGGCCTGGCAGAACGGAGAGTTGATTCCCATGCGAAACAAACGTTTCTTCATAGTTTTGGTAGGGGCACTGATTTTCGGAGTGCTCGCTGCCGTCTCAGTCAGCAAGTATCTATCGAGCGCACAGGCTTACTCGAAGAACCTGAATAAGATTGCCGTGGCCAAGGTTGCCATTCCGATTGGGAGCAAGATCATTCCCGAGCAAATAATGGTGGTCCAGTTTCCCAAGGAATCTACTCCCGACGGAGCTTTCGAATCTCCTGAAAAACTGGCGGGCCGGGTGGCTGTCACGAACATCGCCGCTCGCGAGCCCATCACTGAATCGAGACTAGCACCGGAAGGAACATCAGCCGGTCTTTCGGCAATCATTCCTGAAGGCTATCGCGCGATGACCGTCAAGGTCGACGATGCCGCTGGTATCTCCGGTTTCATTCAACCGGGAACCCTCGTCGACGTCGTGGTGGTGATCGATCCGCGCGAAGGTTCAGGCATGCAGGATCCGATCTCCAAGATCGTGTTGCAGAACATCAAGGTCCTTGCCAATGGTCAGAACATCGACAAACCCAAAGACGAGCGCGAAGCGAACGCCGTTAAGGCTGTGACACTTCAGGTTACGCCAGAGCAGGCAGAGAAACTCGCCCTCGCCGCGAGCGAAGGCAAACTGCAACTGGTTATGCGCAGCCAGATCGATCAGGGCGACGAACAGACTCCGGGCGTCAACAAACGTGGTTTGTTGAGTGGCGAGAAAGCCACGCCGGCGCCAGAGCCGGGTTCGCTGAAGAGCGAACAACCGAAGACCGAATCGAAGCCAGTTCGCAGAGTCTCAATGGCACCGAAACCAACAACATCAGCCCCAGCTCCTCAGCCCACGCCGCGTGCGTCAGTGGAAATGATCGAAGGCGGCAAGAAGCGTAACGTCGAATTTCCATAGATCAAGAGTCAGTACCGGAAGCGGTAGCTAAAGGTACGGACCACACACCTTATTTTGAATTACTTGAAGTTGATCGCATTGACGATCGCTTGAAACAAAGGAGCATAAGATCATGCAGAGCCGTTCCCCAATTTCACGCCGAATGAGTTTATTACTGGCGTCCCTGATTACAATTTTTGCTACCTCCATCGCGCACGCGCAGGAAAACTCCTACAAGGCGTCTTTCAGTCAGAACAAAGAGGCGATCGCCGTCAACGTTCTGGTGGGACAGTCGCGCGTGATCAACTTCGATCGCCCGGTCGGACGTTTTTCGGTTTCGAACCCGGACATCGCTGAAGCCGTGCTCGTCACGCCAGACCAGGTGCTCGTCAATGGAAAAGCTTTCGGTCAGGTCAACTTCATCGCATGGGAGCAGACCGGCGGTCAGTTTTTAGTATTCGATGTTTATGTTCGCGCCAACCTTTCACTGATTGACTCGCAAATCCGCGCGCTGTTTCCGAAAGAAGATATTCGTCTGAGCCAGGCCAATGGATCAGTCGTGATCTCCGGCAGCGTCAAGGATTCAGCAACCGCCGCGCAGGTGCAGAGTGTTGTCGAAGCCGCGAACTTCAAAACCGTGAACATGCTGACGTCACCGACGGCAAATGCGTCGCAGATTCAGCTCGAGGTTCGTGTTGCTGAAGTGAATCGCAACAAACTGCGCGATTACGGCACGTCGTTCCTCAGCTCGCCGCAAGGTGGTACCAGTGGTTACGTCAACAGCGGCGGTGGTCCAACCTCGATAGATAAGGCCACAATCGGTCAGACCGCTGCAGCCCTCGAAGGCATTATCCAACCAGCGCTCAATCTCTTCCTTTTCAATCGTCAGATCAGCACGGCCGCCATGCTCAGGGTGTTACGCACAGAAGGCGCGTTCCGTGAGTTGGCGGAACCAAACCTGATTGCCATGAACGGTCAACAGGCGAGCTTCCTCGCCGGCGGTGAGTTTCCGGTCCCGGTTCTTCAGATGGGAAACGGCAACAACGGCATCACGATCGTTTGGAAAGAATATGGTATTCGCCTGAACTTCAAACCGACCATCATTGACGAAGACCACATCCGTCTCGAACTCGAACCCGAAGTTTCCACTATCGACTTCAACAACGGCGTGCGCTTCAACGGTTTCGTCGTTCCCGCGCTGCGCACTCGCCGCGCCAAGACTGGTGTCGAGCTGCGTGATGGTCAATCGTTCGCGCTTGCCGGTTTGCTCGACAACTCCGAAACCAAGACGCTGTCGAGAATTCCGATCGTGAGTGACATTCCGATACTCGGCAATCTTTTCAAATCGAAATCATTCGAAAAGAAAGAGACCGAATTGATGTTCTTTGTCACGGCCCACATGGTTAAGCCGGTCAACGGCGACGACCTGCCGACGATGCGTGGCATCGATGGTCTGAAAGGCAACTCGCCGCTCGGTCTCGAGCCGAAGGGTGAAGGCATCCAGGGCCAGAGCGGTTACAAAGTCTCCGGACAGAACGAGCAGACTCCTGCAGCCGCGCCGGCCAAGGTTGAAGAACCGAAGAGCAAGACCAATACGAAAAGCACAACTCAATCAAGCACCTCCGGCGCTGTCGGTAGCGTGCGTAACAATCAATCTGCCCTGCCAGTTGCCAAAGCCGTAATGATGGACGCCAATCCAGCTTCCGTTAAGCCCTGGTAACAATGGCGCCTCTCTTTCTCGAGCCGATCGTCGTTCGAACGCAATGAGGGGGAATCATGAAGAGAAGACTAGTAGAACAAGCGGAAAAGAGAAGACGAGAACGAGGTTCAGTACTGGCAACATCGGCAATTGCGATGTTGTCAGTACTGCTGGCTATCGGTCTCGGTATCGATATCAGCAAGTTGTACCTGTCAAAGACAGAACTACAGAACGCGGCTGATGCAGCAGCGTTGGCTGGCGTATCCGGATTGAACGGCGGTAGCCCTGGCATCACTGAAGCTACCAATCGTGCAGTCCTGGCAATGAACAACTACGAATTCAACAAAACGGGTGTGACTTTTCCCCGTTCGAGCGTTGAATTCGCAGTTAACCTTGATGGTCCATACATGAGTGAGAGTGCTGCTTCAACAGCGCCATCAAACATTCGGTTCGTAAGAGTTACAACACCGACTGTGCCGATTGGCGTCTCCTTCGCCGCGATGGTGTTGGGAAGCAGTCGCGATCTTTCGGCAACGGCAACAGCAGGTTATTCAGTACCGCTGAATGTTATTTGTCCGTGGCTTCCCGCCTTTGTGCTCGACTATCCCAATGATCCGATCAAGCCGGGTGGTACCTACACATTTCGTCTGGACGGCGGAAGTTTCGTCTCGCCTGGGAATTACCAACTGCTGGCTCCAATCCAGTCAGGCGGTAGCGGTGATCGTGAAGGCATGGCGAATGGAGTTAACTGGTGCATCTCCGTTGGCACTGAGGTTGAAACAAAGCCAGGTGTTACCGCTGGCGCAATCCGGCAGGGAATCAATACACGGTTTGATGACTATTCCGGTGGATTGGATCCTCTGACCTCGCCACCCGATACCAACATCGCAGAGGACATTACCTACGCGCAGTATCGAGACAACACTGTGTTCAAAGCTCCGAAGAACACCGGTGTCGCCGATCGTCGAGTGGTTTTCATACCAATCGCGTCGGCATTACCGGGCAATGGGCGAGACTCGATTGTCGTCAGCAGATTCGGTGTCTTCTTCCTGCAGACTTCGGTCGGAGGTGGTAACGGTGGTGAGCTCAAGGCCGAATACATCACTGACACCGCTTTCGCCGGCAACAGCAGCTACGACCCGGGCGCCGGCGCAGTCAACGACAACCTGGCCGTTCCGGTTCTCTACAAGTAGGTGAAATCATGCACGCACGAATCAGAAGAATCCGCAACCGCCTTCGTTGGAGACGCTTCCTTAACCTGCACCGCTTTCGCAGAGATGAGCGTGGCGTTCAGCTCGTTGAGGCTGCGATTGTTATCCCTGTCTTTCTGATGATGTTTGGGGCGGTGGCTGAGTTTGGACGTTATTTCTACGAATACACAACTCTGGCCAAAGCTAGTCGAGCGGGAAGTCGTTATTTAGCGACGGCAGTAGTTTCCGGCACCGAGGATGCGGCTGCCAAGAACATTGTGGTTTACGGAAATCCTGCCGGCACGGGATCGCCGATCCTGACGGACCTGTCAACGACTCACGTGGTGATCACCCGTCAGGGTGGCGTGCCACTACTGCCACAAACAGTCACGGTGTCGATTGTCGGTTACAAGCATCAGCCGATTTTCGATTTGGGAAAACTGACCAAGACGGTCGGGCTCTCTCTCAACATCGACGTCAAGCCCAGTGTGACGATGCGGTATCTGTTAACCCAACCTCCTCCCATTTAAGTAAGAGGAAAAAGATCATGCGGCGAAACAAAGTGTTTGGTTCGAATGAACGTGGAACGACGCTGGTTGAATTTGCGATTGGCGTGAGTGTCTTTCTAATGTCGATGTTTGCGGTCGTTGAATTTGGTCGAGCTCTCTTCACGCACAATGCGCTTGCAGATGCAGCGCGACGGGGAGCGCGATATGCCACGGTTCATTCAGCCAATGATATTGAACAGGTCAAGAACGTAGTGGTCTATGGAGATCCCGCCGGTGGGTCCCAGCCACTGGTTCCGAACCTTACTACGTCCAACGTGTCTGTTAACTATTCGAACTTCGCACTGAACAAAGGGACGGTCACAGTCAGCGTTACCAATTATCAGTTTCAATTTGTTCTTCCGTTAGTTGGAAGCAGTATCGCGATGCCGAGTTACACAACCACACTTACAGGTGAAAGTGTCGGATGGATCCCGGCAAACAAGTAGCTGTTCGTCCTATCGGATGACAATGGCATGAAAACAAAGTGGGAACAAATAAAAATAGTCAGTCTCAAGTTTCGAATCCGCTGCCGGATGGCGCCAGTAACACGCCAGCCGATCGAACATCGCTCCGGGCGAAATCAACACGGCCGGCCTTGCCGCATTGCGATGGACCTACCGTAACCCCCCAGGCTCTCTGTCAAATAGTTTTCAATCCAGACAGCCGCCGGCAGTGGGATTCGAATTAACGAATCAAGAGGAACCGATGACCGAACCAATTTCAGTAGTAGTCCTCAGCACTGGACTCGAAAACTTCAAAGACATTCGCAAGGCGTTGTCAGCAGAATCACGCGTGAAGCTGCTCGCCGGTGGCAACGATGCCGAACAGCTTTATGAAGAGATCGTGCGCCTGAAACCGGCAGCCGCAATTATTGCGCTCGGCGCGAATGCGGAATACGCCGTCAAGTTTATTGAAAGGCTTAACGCCGAATGTCCTGAGACGGCCCTGATCTCGGCGGCTCAGGACTCATCCCCCGATCTGATTCTGCGAAGCCTGCGCGCCGGGGCCCGCGAATTTTTGCGCATTCCGATTAGCTCTGAAGAGTTGCGCACGGTGCTCGATCGAGTTTCAGATTATTCAAGCAAACAGGTTGAAGCGCCGCGGAAGAAAGGTCGCATGGTCGCCGTGTTTTCCAGCAAGGGTGGATGCGGCACTTCGTTCATTGCGACTAACCTCGCCGCCGCGACAAGCTCCAAAACAGTTCTCGTCGACCTTAATCTGCAAGCCGGCGACCTGCCGCTGTTTTTAGGGCTGGAAGCGAAGTATTCGATCGCTGACATGTGTGAAAAGCGCCAGCGTCTCGACGAAACGCTCATCAACAGTCTGGTGACTCCGCACTCAACCCATTTGTCGTTGCTGGCTGCGCCACGCGAAGCAGACTCGGCGGACGAGATCGAGCCTCAACATATTTTCGAAGTGCTCGAGAAACTACGCGAACACTACGAGTGCGTAGTGCTCGATCCGCAACACACATTCGACTCGATCACTCTCGCCGCACTCGATCAGTCGGATGAAATCGTTCTGGTTCTGACGCTCGACATTCCCGCCATTCGCAGCACGCAAAGAGCGCTCGAGATTTTTGATCGACTCGGTTATCCGCGAGCGAAAGTGCGCATCGTCGTCAATCGCTGGAGCAAGCAGATCGATATCGATCTCAGACAGGTGGAAAAATTCCTCGGTGAACCAGTGGTTGGTTTTGTGCCCAGCGATTATCAAACCGCAGTTGGATCAATCAACCTCGGCACGCCGCTCGTGCAGGCCGAGCCAACCTCAAAAATTGCAATGGAGATTCGTCGCGTAGCCGAGCAACTGGCGCTCGGCATTGCGCCAATCGATCATTCGAAACAACGCCGTCCTTTCTGGGCTTCTCTGCTCAAGAAGCAGTCAGCCCAACCGAATTTCAAACTGCAAGCCTCAATGGAGAAGGTCTAAAGCGGCAGCCCCGCAGATGAGCAAAAACAATGGCACTACGTGAAAGATTAATCGGCAACAACAATAACGTTCCTGGAGCAGTTGCGGACGGTACCGGTCAGCAGTCTTTCCAGGAGATGAAGTCGCGTCTGCACCGGACGTTGATCAACCGGATGGACTTGACCAAGCTGCAAACGCTTACTCCGGAGCAGGTCCATGCTGAAGTGTCGCGGTTGGCGGAAGCCGTGCTGGCCCAGGAAGCTATGCCGCTGTCCGTGTCGGAACGCGATCGACTGGTCAGTGACGTCCAACACGAGCTGTTCGGACTTGGACCGCTCGAGCCGCTTCTCAAAGATCCGACAATTTCCGACATTCTGGTTAACTCACATAAGACGATCTATATCGAGCGTCGCGGCAAGATCGAGCGAACCAACGTGCAGTTTAAAGACGACGAGCACCTGATGCGCGTGATCGAGCGAATCGTGTCGTCGGTTGGACGTCGCATCGATGAGTCGTCGCCGATGGTTGACGCCCGATTGCAGGACGGTTCGCGCGTCAACGCGATCATTCCGCCGCTTTCGATCGATGGGCCAGTGGTGTCGATCCGCCGCTTTGGTTCCGATCCGCTGAAGATGTCGATGTTGATCGACTACAAAGCGCTCACCAAAGACATTGCGGACATGCTGCAGATGGTGGTCACTGCGCGTCTGAACATTCTGATTTCGGGTGGTACCGGCGCCGGAAAAACCACGTTGCTGAACGCGCTCTCCGCATACATTCCTGAGAACGAGCGAATCGTTACGATTGAAGACTCGGCTGAACTTCAGTTACAGCAGCCACACGTGGTCAGACTCGAAACCAGACCACCCAACATCGAAGGTCGCGGTGAGGTTACGCAAAGAGATCTTGTCAAGAACGCGCTGCGTATGCGTCCCGATCGCATCGTGATCGGTGAGGTCCGCGGCGGCGAAGCTATCGACATGCTTCAGGCAATGAACACTGGTCACGACGGCAGTTTGACCACGATTCACGCCAACACACCGCGCGACGCTCTGGCCCGCCTCGAGACAATGATTCAGATGACTGGCATGCGTCTTTCGGATCGTGCGATGCGCCAACAGATCGCATCGGCATTGAATCTCGTCGTGCAGGTCGCGCGCATGTCCGACGGTTCGCGCCGTGTGACCTCGATTTCGGAAGTCACCGGCATGGAAGGCGAGACGATTACGATGCAGGAGATCTTCCAATACGAGAGGACAGGGGTCGATAGAGAGGGCCAGGTACTGGGTCGTTTCCGTCCAACCGGTATTCGTCCAAGGTTCGCCGAACGGTTGAAGGCTTGCGGGCTGCAGTTGCCACGCGTCTTCTTCGAGGAGATGTAAGCAATGGTCATATCGTTTCTCGTATTCGTCTTTGCGCTGTTCCTGGTCCTGGGCGCCTACCTGTTGGCCACGCACAGTACTGACAAAAAGCGTGCGCGCCTGCAAAAACGATTGTCGGAGGCTCTGCTGCACTCGGCGCAGACGGAAGACATCGACGTGGTACTCGCTCGCAACGAGCTGATGAGCGAGATCCCCTGGATGAACCAAATGTTGATCAACATCCAGGCGACCTTCCACATAAAACGGATGTTGGACCAGGCCGATCTCCACATCACCCCGTCCAGACTGCTGATGTTCTCGTTCATGGCAGGCATGCTCGGCGGATTGGCTGCGTCGGTTCTGACGGTTTTCATTCCGATTATGATCCTTTCCGGTCTGGCATGCGCTTCAATACCATTCATTCACGTTTGGTATAAGCGCAAGAAGCGTTTCGACGCTTTTCTCGAACAACTTCCTGAAGCACTTGACCTCGTTAGTCGGGCACTCAGCGCCGGCCATGCGTTTTCTGAGGCACTCCAGATGGTTTCGACTGAAATGCCGGAACCGATCGCCACGGAGTTTCGCAAAACTTACGAAGAACAAAATCTTGGTCTATCGGTGAAGCTCGCGCTCGAGAATCTGACTCAACGAATACCGCTGCTCGATCTCAAGTTGTGTGTAACTGCGGTTTTGATTCAGCGTGAGACGGGCGGTAATCTCGCCGAGATCCTCGAGAAAGTGGCCTATACGATTCGTGAACGCTTCCGCATCCTGGGCGACTTGAAAACGTTGACCACCAGCTCTCGAATGTCGGCCTGGCTGCTCTGTGCATTGCCGATAGGCGTCGCGTTAGCAGTCACATTTTTGAATCCCGATTACATGAGCGTGTTGTGGAGAGATCCGCGCGGCCACTACCTGATTGCGTTGGCACTGTTCATGCAGATCACTGGCATGTTGATTGTGAGAAAGATTCTGAAGATACAGATCTGATCGCACAAGGAACAAAGCACAAACTACAAAGAACAACACCATGATACTTGTAATAGGCCTCTCAACTTTTGTCTGTATCTCACTCGCATTGCTGGGTGTTTACTGGTTGCTCTACAAACCCCAGAGCGCGGCTACTGAAAGATTGCGCCGTATGGGTGGGACCAAAGAAGCCAGCGGTCCCAGCGTCCAGTCCGTAGTCGTGCCTGATGACCGTCCGGCTGCGGAAATCGCGCAGCGGTTGGCGGAGCCGTTGAATAAACTGCTGCCGCCATCTGCGACGGAAGCGAAAAAGTTGCGGAAGCAGCTGATGCATGCCGGCTATCGCTCTGCTGAAGCGCCGATCATTTATCGCGCCATTCACCTGGGAACGATGGCTGGTTTCCCACTGATGGTGGCGAGCGTCTGTGCTCTGACTGCGCGACCGCTGAACAACGCGGTGATCTACATCATCATCGCCTTTGTCGCCGGGTTTTTCCTGCCACGATATTTCCTGGGTCGAATGATAAAGAAGCGGCAGCGGCTCGTACGTTGGGGTCTCGCAGACGCACTCGACCTGATGGTTGTTTCAGTTGAAGCTGGTTTGGGTCTGAATGCGGCGATGATGAGAGTCGCGGCGGAACTAAAGGACGTGCATCCGCCGGTCGCAACCGAATTCGAACTCGCCAACCTCGAAATCCGCGTTGGTCGCGAGCGTGACGAAGCGTTACGCAATCTCGCAGAGCGCACCGGCGTCGAAGATCTGCACAGCCTTGTGGCGATGCTAATTCAGACAGACAAGTTCGGAACTTCAATCGCAAAAGGATTACGCGTGTTTTCAGATTCGCTGCGCACGAAACGCCGCCAGCGAGCCGAACAGGAAGCTCAGAAAGCCGCAGTCAAACTGCTGTTACCGCTGGCGTGCTTCTTGTTCCCAACGCTTTTCATCGCAATCCTTGGCCCGGCCGCCCTTAACCTCATTGACGTTCTCGGCAAGATGTAGAGGAGTGGACCAAATGAACAAACGTAGGATAATTGCTGTTCTAATCGCTTTTATTTTGACCATTGCCGTGACGGCGATGTGGAGTGCTTCCACCATTCAGCGTGAGGGTGATCCCGACGCGATTGTGTTGGAAGATTCTGGTTCGGAAGCGGGTGTCGATCAGCCGAAGAAGAAGGGTAACAAGGTCGTCAAGGTTTTGTCAGCGCCATTCAAGCTTTTCGGAAAAATCTTTGGCGGCGGTAACGACCAAAACAAAGTTTATCGGATGACCGAGAAAGATGCTGAGCGGTTTGAAACAGTAGGCGTCACAAAGATTGAGGACGCACGTCACCAGGGCACAAAGAAAGACACGTCCTCCGCGTCAGCGAGAGAGCACCTCGAAATCGGTCGCGAATACCTTGTCGAAGGACGTTACAGCGAAGCCATCAGCGAACTCTCTTTAGCTGCTTCGCTCGATCCGAAACTGACCGAAGCTCACAATCTGTTGGGCGTGGCGTACGACAAGAAGGGCTTTGCCGATCGTGCCAGGGACTCCTTTGAACGTGCTGTGAAGATGGACGAAGACGCCGACACGCTTAACAATCTCGGCTTTTCGCTTTATCAAAATGGCAATTATCGCGCTGCCGTCGATCGTCTGAAGCGTGCCGCCAAACTTGCGCCCACTGATGAACGCATTCTCAACAATCTGGGTCTGGCTTATTGCCGTCTCGGCAAAATTGATGAAGCCTACAAAGCTTTCTCAAGAGCCACTGGTCCACTGAACGGCAATCTCAATACTGCGAAGATGCTCGAGCGCTTCGGTCGTGAAGACGACGCGATTCGTTACTACGAAGCTGCACGCACGATTGATCCCAACAACTCCTTCGCTCTCCGTCGCCTGGCTGATCTTTACCAGCGCGTCGGTCGAGCTTCGGATTCAGAAGCTGCTCGCACAGCACTGGCACTCGCCTCCAACAACGGAAATTTAGCCGGCAAATAGGTCGCTATAGACCTGTTCGACCTATTAAAAAGGAACAACTCACATGTCGCACACCGCAATTCTGACGCGCGCGGAAATCGAGACCATGGGACCACCGCTTCCCGAAGAGATCGCCGACACTGGCATTTCGGAGCAGTTCCTATGCGATCTCGCATTGAAGCATGTCGCCATGCTGCCTGAGCCGACGACCATGGCGGTCGCCGAACGCATCAATCTTCCACGCACGCTGACCGAAGATCTGCTGCAACAGCTGTATCGCGAGAAGCTGATCGAAGTGAAGATGCAGTCGGCGATTGGTTCCACCCGCTACGCGATGTTGGACCATGGCTGGGATCGTCTGTCGCGGTTGTTGTCGATTAGCGGGTACGTCGGACCAGCTCCGGTGTCACTACGCGACTACTCGCACATGATGAAACTTCAGTCTATTCCGACGAACACGGCGGACATGGAGACGGTGCGCCAGGCGTTCCATGACCTTGTGCTGCCGGAATCGCTGCTGCAAACATTGGGTTGTGTCATCAATTCGCGTCGCTCACTGTTTCTCACGGGCTTGCCTGGCACTGGTAAGACAGCCGTGGCGGAACGCATTAACGGAGCGCTGGCAGGCGGCATCTGGATTCCATATGCAGTTGAGATTGACGGTCAGATCATTCGTGTCTTTGACGGGCATTGTCATGAGCCGATGCCGAAGGACGAGACTCCGATTGACCACGATCAGCGGTGGGTCCTGATTCACCGTCCGCTCGTTGTTGTTGGCGGTGAGTTGACACTGGAGAACGCAGACCTGACGTGGAGTGAGGCCGCGAAATTCTACGAAGCGCCTTTCCAGATGAAATCAAATGGCGGCACGCTGGTGATCGACGACTTTGGTCGTCAGCGAGTTGCGCCGCAGGATCTGCTGAACCGTTGGATCGTGCCACTTGAGCGACGCGTAGACTATCTCGCGCTGCACACGGGAAAGAAGATTGAAGTTCCATTCGAACAGCTCGTGGTGTTTTCCACGAACCTGGATGAAAAGGATCTCGCCGATCAGGCATTTCTACGGCGCATGGGTTACCGAGCACGTGTCGAACCACCCACTGCAGCGGCGTATACTGCGATCTTCAAACAGCAAGCCGACCGGCGTGGTGTCGCAGTTGAACAGCCTGTGTTGGACCACATCCTGATGAAGTATCGTGTCGAACGACGCCAGATGAAGGGTTGCGAACCACGCGACATCCTCGATCGGGCCACAGACATTTGCCGGTTCGAAGGACAGAGCACGCAGCTAACCCCGCACATAGTCGACATCGCATGGCGCAACTACTTCGGCACGTCGCACACGTTCGCACCCGTGCAAACACAGGAAACCATGATCGAGCGAACCCTCGCCGATCCACTAGAGCTGTAATGAAGAGATCCGGGAAAAATCCGTCCAATTCGTGGCTGTTAACCTGTCTGCTGGTCGTGCTCGTGTGTTCGAGTCAGGCGATGTCGCAGACCACGCAGATCAGGCTAAAGCTTGCTGACGGGTCGTATCTCACCGTCGATGACGCATGGGAATCGCCGCAGGGAGTCTGGTACCGGCAGGGCGGACTTAGTCACCTGCTTGCAAAGGACAAAGTTAAAAAGATCGAACGGACGACGCCGGCGCCTGAGCAAGCGCCAGCCGCGAGCAGTAACGAGGACGATCATTTTGAGGTCCCGGATGTTGTAGCGCGAACACCCTCAAACAACGGTGTGTACGATCAGCCGGCATGGATCTATTTGAAAGGCGGAGCCCGAGTCGAAGCTGACAGTGCTTCACAATCAGCAGCCGGCGTTTGGTACAAGCGCGGCTCGATGTCGATCTTTATTGACGCCGTTCGTGTCGATCGAATTGAGATTGAAGATCCAGCGACAGTTGCGCAGTCAGGAAAGAAGGCAAGTGGTTGGAGCACCGGGCGAGCCGGTCTGGACAGTCTTATTCGTCAGAATGGTAACAAGTATGGAGTTGATCCATACCTGATCTTTCTCGTGATGGAGCAGGAGTCGCATTTCAACACGCACGCGGTTTCGCCGAAAGGCGCGCGTGGTCTGATGCAACTGATGCCCGGAACCGCGGCACGTTATGGTGCGCGACGAGCACACGATCCGGCGCAGAATATTTCAGCCGGCACGCGTTACCTCCGCGAGTTGTTGAATCGGTTCAATAACCGTGTGGATCTTGTGCTTGCTAGTTACAACGCTGGTGAAGGCGCCGTAGCGAAGTTTGGTAACAAGGTGCCGCCATATAAAGAAACTCGCAACTACGTAAAGAAGATAAGTTATCGTTACAAGCGCACGATTGCGCGCACAAAGAAAACCACGTCCGGAACCGGCGCCAAAGATGCAGGCGAGAGATAAGCCATGAAGGGAATACTACTAACCACTTTATTGTGTCTTTCGTTGCTGACGATCAGTGCTCACGGGCAGAAGCCGGATGGACCACTGAATAATGTGGCAGTAGTGAAGTTGGTCAAGGCTGGCTTTAAAGAAAAGACTATCATCACGATCATCAACAGTCGTCCCGCCAATTACAAACTCGACACTGAGGATCTCATCGAACTGAAGCGCAACGGTGTTAATGAAAACATCATTCTCGCGATGTTGTCGGCGCAGATGGGAACAGTGTTTCTCAGTGACGATGAGTGGTCTGGGGATCCGTTCTTTAAAGATTTCAAGAAACAAAACGGTGGTGACTCGCAGGCTCAAGGTGGCGAGAGTATTTTTGGTTCAGGTTCGAGCTCACAATCGTCAAGCCGTTCGCGTGGCGGGCTCGGTGGAAATGAAAACGAAAGCAACCTGAGTGGATCGGCTACAGTTCGCATCATCAAGCCGCCAACCGAAGGTGGTCAAAGCGCAGCGCTAAAGCTCGAGAAGACGCCGACGCTGACTAACGAAGGTGTGATTCGTTTAGTGGAGGCCGGATTTTCAGAAGGGACGATTATTAAAAGGATCGAAGAGTCGCCCGTTGAATTCGATCTCTCGCCCGCGAAGCTTGATGAACTCTTCAAACGTCGGGTCACGGATGCAATCATCGCAGCGATGAGAGCCGCGATCGGCAAATAGAGTTAGCCACAATAAGGCACAAAAGGCGCAGCGATTTAGGAGCATCGTTTGTGCCTTTTGTGCTTTTCTGCGGGCTGATCTCGCCGGTCAAAATGTTACAGGTCGAACGGATTCCCGGCGCATGTAGCATTGAGACACAGGCGGACCATCGTCTCGTCCCTCTCAAAATAGAGGCTAACTTATAGATAAGCTTAGTCTTAAGGCGATTTTCGGATGGCGGCATGGTCGTTGCTCTAAGGTTTGGAGCCTTGGACTGTCTTTTAATCTGCAAGGCGCGCCATAAAACTATCGAAACGGACGGAGAGACGATGCGACCTATCAAGCATGCGGAGAGAGGATTGACCTTCATCGCGGGAGGCCTTTTCAACGCAATTCAGTCGGTAAATAAGTACAAGCCCAATCCTTCTTTTACTCCAAAATGGTCAGACAAACCCCTTCTAAAATCCTGGCAAAAGAGCAAACCAACACTTGGCTGGCCACGCACGACCGATTCCCTCTGTCCCAACTGCGTTATAGAAGCGCGTGAAGAAATCATCAGTGGTAAGAAAGACGTCAGCGTTCTCATTAATGAGAAGGTTGGCGAAATCAAAGCCCAGATCATCGAACGCGACGGCGAGATTTGGATGGTCAAGGATTGTCCGACCCATGGCCACTTCGAAGACATGATGGCCATCGATTCCAAGTTTCTCACGCACATCGAAAAGATGTTCCCCGGTCGCGATATCGATGCGCACAACGACGAGAAACTACACAATCACGGTTCGAGCACAGTGAAGTATGGCCGCGGCGCAGTGCTGACTGTCGACCTGACTAATCGCTGCAACATGATGTGCGATCCGTGCTTCATGGACGCCAACCAGGTTGGTTTTGTTCATGAGTTGAGCATGGACGAGATCAAGGAGATTCTCGATAACGCGATCACCATCAAGCCGCGTCGGCAAATGTCGGTGCAGTTTTCAGGCGGTGAGCCGTCAATCTCGCCACACTTCATCGAAGCGATCCAGTACTCGCGTAAAGTTGGTTACAACAGTGTGCAGGCGGCCACAAACGGAATCGAGTTTGCCAAGAGCAAAGAGTTCTGCCGCGAGGCTGCCGCAGCAGGACTGCGTTACGTCTACCTGCAGTTTGACGGTATCGGCAACGATGCGAACAGTCACCGCCAGGTCGGCAATCTCTTCGACGTGAAGATGAGAGCGATCAATAACCTTCACGAAGCCGGCGTCGAGATCGTTCTCGTTACGACACTCGTAAACGGTATCAACAACGATCAGGTCGGGTCGATCATTCGTTTCGCGCTTGACAATCCAAAGAAGATTGCGTTCCTTTCGTTCCAGCCTGTTTCGTTTACGGGTCGCGACGAAGAGATCACCGCGCAGCGTCGCCTGCAACAGCGCTACACGCTTTCGCACCTTGCTCACGACGTGAAGAATCAGGTCGGCATCACTGAACCGACACGCGATTGGTTCCCGCTGTCGTTAATGGGAGCGTTCGCGGATTTCGCAGATCTGGTACATGGTCCACAAGCGGAGTGGGGACAGGTCTCGTGCGGTTGTCACCCGAACTGCGGCGTTGGGACTGCGGTGATGATCGATAAGGAACTTAAAGAGATGCGGCCGGTACCGGAATTTTTGAATATTCCGGGTCTCGTGAAAGACATGCAAAAGATCACGGACGCGGCACGTGGCAAATGGATGTCAAACTTGATGATGGGTCTGGCGCTCTTGAAGCACTACAACCCGTATAAGTCGCCATCGCAGTTCACCCTTTACGAACTCTTCAAGAAGTTTGACAAGTCGTTTGGCCTGACTGGCAAGGACTACGGCAAGGTAAGCGGCGATCGGAGCACACAGGACATCGAGAAGCGCCGTTCGGATCGCTGGAACTTCCTGTTCATCGCGGGAATGTGGTTCCAGGATCTTTTCAACTACGATTTCCGCCGCACCGAAATGTGCATCATTCCTTACGGCACACAGGAAGGCGAGATTTCGTTCTGCGCTTACAACACCGGTATTGGTTGGAGAAATATCATCGAGAACATGCACCAGAACGCGACCGTCGCGAAGTGGTACCAGGATCATGGACGTCACGAGATTTTCGCCGGTGGCAAGAACGTTGAGATTGCCGACCCGACTCACAATTTGATTTTGAATGAAGTTGATTTGATGCGGCCTAACAAACCGCAAATGGAGGGACCGAAGACTGCGCACGAAGAGGCTGTAATGATGCGCAAGCTTTATCAGGAGATGGTGTTGAAGAAGCAGTTGGACACCAAAGAATCTGATAAGCCCGTACAGATCAAGGGCCTCAGCCGAAAGAAAGAGGAACCAGCCGAAGCCGTATTGGTGTAGGGCGGTCCTCGAACACCACAGGAGGAAAGGATAGGTCCTATAGACATATAGGACCTATACTTTTGTGTTTGGCCGCCTTTGTGGTTAAATAGCTAGCCTGCACAAGGATCTAAAGAAAAGGAAAGCAGAGAAAGAATGGCAATTGTTACTGTTAATCAGGGTGAATCGATTGAAAGCGCGCTGCGCCGCTTCAAACGCAAAGTGATGACCGAGGAGATCATCAAAGACGCGAAGAAACACGCTTTCTTCATTCCTCCAGGTCAAAAGGCGAAATTGAAGTCGGCACTGGCTCGGAAACGCAACAAGAAGAAGGGCCGGATGCGCGTTCCCCGCGACTAAGTTATCTCCTGCACAACTTCAGGCCGTCGTCTTATCTCACCCAATCATTGCCAATTGTCGATTGCCAATTGCCAATTACGGACTGGCCGAGTTCGGTGAAAATTGGCAATCGGCAATGGGCAATTGGCAATTTGTATGACGCGCATTTTGCTTACAAACGACGACGGTATCCATTCCGACGGGCTTATTAAATTAGAGGAGGCTCTGAAGCCGATCGGTGACGTCTATGTGGTGGCGCCGGCGTCGGAAATGAGTGGCGCTTCCCATAGTCTGACACTCGCTCGTCCATTGCGAATCAGGCAGGTTGACACGCGTCACTGGTCCATCGACGGTACCCCAACTGACTGCGTCACACTCGCTCTCAATAAGATTCTTCCCGACGCCGAACGTCCACACATTTGCGTCTCCGGTATCAATCACGGCGGCAACCTCGGTGACGATGCGACTTATTCAGGAACTGTCGCCGGCGCACTCGAAGCAACTATTCTCGGAGTGCCCGGTGTGGCCTTGAGTCTTGTTGCACGCGACAATTTCGACTTCAAAGAAGCCGCTGCTTTTGCAGTCCTGGCGGTACGAAAAGTGTTGGACGAACGGCTGCCCGAAGGCACGCTACTGAATATCAACATCCCTCCCGGAGAGATCAAAGGCGTCAAAGTAACGAGACAGGGAATCAAGAACGCTCGACCCGTTATCAATGAACATATTGACCCTCGCGGCAAACCGTACTTCTGGATTGGTGAAGAGTACTTCGATGGAAACTCGGTTGAGGGCACCGATTATCACGCTGTCTCCTCTGGCTACGTGTCTGTGACGCCGCTCCGCAGTGACATGACGGATCATCAGGCGCTGACGGCGATTGAAAGCTGGAATTACATTAAAGACTCCGAACTACTCCACAAGAGCTAATACATTGCCGATTGCCAATTTCCAATTTCCGATTTTTCAAATTGGCAATTAGCAATCGGAAATCGGCAATTGAGATAATTCGTTTCCGGTGCAGCCAGCAAACAAACATCGGCCTGCTTCACTCCAGGAGTTTTCCATCCCGAGAGAACGCATGGTTGCACGCCTGCGAGAGCATTACGGGATCCGCGACCCACGAGTGCTCGAGGCAATGAGGAATGTGCCGCGCCACTTCTTCGTACCCGAAGCATTACAGAGTCGTGCCTATGGCGATCATGCTTTGCCGATCAGTGCCAACCAAACTATTTCACAACCTTTCATCGTCGCGAAGATGACAGAACTGCTTGAGCTCGATGCGAATAGTCGAGTGCTCGAGATCGGCGCCGGCTCTGGCTATCAAACTGCAGTTCTGGCACAGATCGCAGCTCAGGTCTATTCCATCGAACGTATTGCCGACCTCGCGCGCGAGGCGCAGACAAGAATCCGGCAACTCGAGATCTACAACGCGACGGTAAAGTGTTTTGACGGCACACTTGGCTGGGCGGCAAATGCGCCTTACGACGGAATTCTCGTGGCTGCCGGTGGTCCAACAATTCCCGAACCACTAATCGCACAACTGAAGATCGGTGGTCGTCTGGTGGTGCCGGTTGGTGAATCACGTGAAAGTCAGCGACTGATTCGAGTAATCAAAACCGAACAAGGGCGAAAGGAAGAAGATCATGGAGGATGTGCTTTCGTACCATTAATTGGCCAGCACGGCTGGTCTGATCGGTAAAACTGCTCGATATGATTGCGAAAATAATCACCATACTTTCCGGGTTCATCGTCGCCACTATTTCCAAAATGGGCTACATGGGCATTGTTCTTTTGATGGCCATTGAATCAGCCTGCATACCGTTGCCATCCGAGATCATCATGCCCTTTTCAGGGTATCTGGTATCTCGCGGTGAGATGAATCTTTGGGGGGTTGGCGTCGCCGGTGCCGTGGGTTGTGTACTGGGATCGTTAGTGGCTTACTGGGTTGGAATGTACGGCGGACGGCCGTTCATTGAGAAGTACGGGCGTTACATCCTGCTTTCCCGCCACGATCTCGACCTCGCAGATCGCTGGTTTGCGAAGTATGGTGAAGTGATCGTTTTTGTAAGCCGGCTGTTGCCTGCGATTAGAACGTTCATCGCTTTTCCGGCTGGTGTGGCGCGCATGAATCTAACGCGCTTCGTGATCTATACGTTTGCCGGTTCGCTGCCGTGGTGTTTGGCATTAGCGTACGTTGGGCAGAAGCTCGGCGAGCAATGGGATAAAGACGACACGCTAAAAACGTGGTTTCACCGGTTCGATTTTCTCATCGGCATCGCAGCTGTACTGTTCGTTGGCTGGTGGATCTGGCGACACATCAAACACTCCCGCCCAACCGCCCATTCATAAAAGACGCTCGCTGATGCCGTGATAAGTGCAAGAGAGCGAGTGCGGCGTAGATATGGCTCAGATTGATTCTTTGGTTTCTTACTCTATGGCCAGGTGAAGAAGCTGATTCACTAACACATCAGGTAAAACCGCAAAGCCTGGACATCTCACCCCAGGCTTTCGCATATTCTCCGCTCTAATCCGCAAAATTCGGGTTCAGCCGTTAAAGTTCGAATCGCGAACAATTTGAAAAGACTTTTGCGAGCAACGGCAAAATTACTCGCGAAACAATGATTCTGCGGGCAGCCTAAACTTCCTCCCACAATTTATGAAACGAGCCGACCTCATCCGGCACCTTGAATCCCACGGCTGTCGCTTCGTTCGTCTTATGGCCGTTTAAGTCCGCTGGTCCAGTTCAAGACGATCGTCATCGGGGCTCCAGCCGGCGCATCAAGAGGGGCGCTCATAAGAAAACGCTGACCGTCCGCCGTCACTGCGTAGCTGTACCCTAAGCCGGTCTTCATGTTGCCCTGGAAGAGTTCTCGCGGGATGCCACTCTCGAACTTGCCTTCGGTCCTGATATCCACTGCCATCAGCTTCTTGTCTTCCGTGATGAAGAAGAGTTCCTTTCCATCCCCACGCCACAATGGTTGCAGTCCGCCGCCCGTTGAGATCTGCCATTTATCCGATGAGAGTGGAAAACGCTGCACGTAGACTTCTAATCGTCCCGATTCATCTGAAATGTAAGCGAGAAAATGTCCATCAGGCGAAAACTGGCCCGTTCCCTGATTGAATGCATTCGCCTGCAATAACGGTTTCGCTTCATGATTGCCTGACATGCTTAGAGTCCAGATAGCACCCTTAGACTGCGGCAGCCAGTTCTCAAAGAGTATGAACTGTCCATCGCGCGACCAGCTCGTTGCGAATTTTGCCGCGGCTGATTTGAACAGCACTTGCTCGTCACCGGCACCACTCGCAGCCTTTTCGTAGAGATCGACTTGTCCTGCGCCACTGCGGTTTGAACCAAACACGATTCGAGTGCCATCCGGCGACCAGAGCGGAGTTCCGTCGCCTTGCGGATCAAACGTTAGTCGCGACGTTGTTCCTCGGGTAAGATCGTATAGCCAAACGTCACTCTCGCGACCATCCGCATCGAGCAAGCCGGCCGCAGCGCTATTACCATCAGGTGATAGGGTAACGTAATCCGAACCGTTTGGTTCGCCAACAATTCCCAGTTTTCTCCCAGTTCGATCAAACCAGGTGAACTGCGAGGCGACACTGCCAGTCTGATAGGCAAGTGTTCCGTCGTCAGAGACCGAGAAATCAAACTCATGATTGTCGCCGACCTCTGCGATGCGTTCTGCAACCGTCACCGGATCACCTGTGACTTTCAGCGATGAGGTATCGAAAGGAACTGCGACCAGCGTGCCTTGATTCACGTAGAGCAAGTAGCCGGGCCGTGCAAACGCAATCCGTGAGATTGCACCAAAGAGTATCTGGGTATCCTGTGAGTCAAATGAGCCAACGCGAATGTTATGATGCTGGGTAGTATCGGCATCGGCCAGGAATACAAAGTGTCTACCGTCCGGAAGAAAGGAGGGCCAACGATGTGCCTCTTCCTGCGGTGAAATTTTTGTCACCAGCTGAGGCGTACCACCCTGCGCCGAAACTCGATGAAGTCCTTCCAGTCCCCCGAACAAAATAACGCCGTCACAATTCCAAGCGCCGCCGCTATATTCGCCTACGTCGCACAACCCTTGCGGTCGACCGCCTGACGCGTCAATCCTGAAGAGCTTGCGATTGGCAAAGTAACCAATCAGCCGGCTGTCGGGTGACCAGAATGGCGTTTGTGCCCCATCCGTGCCGGCGAGAGGTTGCGCCGTGAGTGAATCGAGAGGGCGGACCCAGAGCAAATGCTTGCCTTCAGTATTGGTCGCAACGAAGGCGACACGCTGTCCGTCAGGAGAAACAGTTATATTCGAAGGGAGTGTTGTATTGTCGGGTGTTGCGAGTGCAAGACGAACGGAACGTTGGTTGGCTGGTTGGCGTGAAAAGTATGCGACAGCAAATGCGACGGCGACAATGAAGAGTATTGAAGTAACACCAAGCCAGATGAGTCGCTCGCGCGTTCGGTTTCGCAGAGCAGGAAGAGCTTTCACACCAATCAAAGTCTGCTGGCTCGGGTGACTCGTCACACCTGACAGCGATTCCAGCGCAAATGCTACGTCAGTCGCTGATTGAAAACGACGGTCCGGGTTCTTTTCCAGGCAGTGCCAAACAACGCGCTCGAGCGCGGGCGCGATATTTGAATTGGTGCTGCTGAGTTCCGGTGGCTCTTCTTTGAGGATAGCGTTCAATGTTTCGATCGCTGAGTCACCATGAAATGCGCGACGGCCCGAAAGCATTTCGTAGAGCACCGCGCCAAACGAAAAGATGTCGGAACGGTGATCGACTGCTGCGGCTCTGACTTGCTCGGGCGACATGTAACCGGCCGTTCCCATCACGGCTCCGGGATTTGTATGAACTCGACGCGTAGCGATATCAGTTTGTGCTGTTATGTCGTTCGATGGCTGTGTAAGTTTCGCTAAACCAAAGTCGAGAATCTTGACGCGCTCATCGTTGGTGAGAAAGAGATTGTCGGGTTTTATGTCGCGATGAACGATGCCTTTTTCGTGAGCCGCAGCGAGACCGTGTGCGATTTGTAAAGAGTAGTCGATTGCTTTACGCGTTGGAGGGTGACGATGGGCCAGCAGATCGCGAAAGCTTTCACCTTCGAGCAGTTCGGATACTACGTAAGGCGCGCCCTCATGCATCCCGAGGTCGTAAATGGCGAGGATGTTTGGGTGATTGAGCGTTCCGGCGGCCTGTGCTTCCTGTTCGAACCGTTGTAGCCGGTCGTGATTGTCGGCGAAGCTGGCCGGTAAGACTTTGATCGCGACGTCGCGACTTAGTTTTTCATCACGGGCGCGGTAGACCACGCCCATGCCACCTTCGCCAATCTTTGAGCGGATTTCATAGCGACCGACTTTCGTTCCAGGGGAGAAGGGCATCCGGCCCATTCTATCCGCGCGAGCCTCACCTGCATAGCATTTATCCGTAAATGATCGGCGTTAATCCTTGGTCTGGTTTTTTACTAGAAATCTCTTAGAAACTGATGCAGAATGCGGACGATTTGTCCAAGGAGTGTTAATGCCGCGACCAGCCCTTTTTGCGTTACTAATCATCCTCACCTGCTACACCTGTTCGGGCCAGGATGCCATTGGACCAAATAACAGTGTCGCCGAACGATTTGCTTTTGAGTTAATAGTCGCACCGACCGAAAAACGCGCCGAGCTGCTGGCCGCGCATCCCGAACGTCTCACCGTCGAGTTACGAAAGGAATTAATTCAACACGGCAACCTGCGCTTCACCGGTACGGAGTACACGAAGGCACTTGAGATCTATCAGCTTGTCGAAAAAATTTCGGAGCAGATTGGCGACAAGGAAGGTATCGCAACGGCGCGGCTAAATATCGGCAGTGTTTATTATTTTCAGGGTAACTACCAACTCGCGATCGAACATTACCGCAAGGCTGAAACACTTTTTCTAAGTCTCAACAATCGTTTTGAAGCCGCCCGTTGTCACTTCGGACTCGCGCTCACCTATCAGTCACAACGAAAACCCGTGGAAGCATTGAAGACGTATCAAGAAGCGCTGAAAGACTTCCAGGCCGTTGGCGACAGAACTGAGACTTTGAACACGCTCGCAAGCATTGGTGGCCTGCAGTATGAGCTGGGAGATTATGAAGCGGCGAGCAAGACATTTCTTGCCGTCGCAGGGTTCGGTGAGAATGGTGAGATTTTTTCGCGTGTCGCAGAAGCCTTCTACATGCAACACGATTATCGGCAGGCACTACTCAACTACGAGCGCGCGCTCGATCTCTTCACCGTACAAAACAGCGCAGCGGGAAAAGTAACTGCGCTGAGTGGCGCGGGAAACTGTTATTACTACCAGCGCAATTACGATCGCGCACTGGAATACTACAACCGTAGTCTCGCACTTGAACTGAAGCTCAACGATCCGATTGGCATCGCTACTCGTTTGCAGAATATCGGCAATGTTCATAGATCTCGAGGTGATTACGCGTCGGCTCTCGATGCTTATTTCAAAAGTCTTTCCATTGCTGAGCAACAGCCAGAAAAACCGACTGCGGCGACGACCCTGGGTGGCATTGGCCTAATCAGAGCCTTACAGGGAGACAACGCGCAGGCGGTCGAGTACTTCAACCGGAGCTTGAACGCTTTTCAAAGTTCCGGCGACGAAGTTGGTATGTCGCGAATGCTCAGCTACATCGGAAATGCGCGCTACGTGCAGGGTCAGTACGATCTCGCGCTGGAGGCGTATGACAAGAGTCGCGAGCTGCACCAGAAACGATCCGATCATCTGAACCGTGCTCACGTGCTTCTCGGTATCGGGTCCGTTTACGTCGCACAAAAGAAATATGCTTTGGCGTTACAGAACTTCCACGACGCCCTTGCCTTCTATGCCTCCCTGGGACGTAAAGCCGACATGGCAGACGCGCTGAGCCGTCTGGCTGGCAGCTATCGCGAACAGGGCGACATCGCGCGAGCACTGGAATTTGCGCAAAACGCAGCGCGCACGGCGAAAGACGCAGAGGTCTTTTCGATTGCCGCGTACGCGCTGACTGAGGTTGGCAAAGCGCAACGTGCTCTCGATCGCAGGAACGAAGCATTGAATGCATTTCTGGAAGCGATACAGGTGCAGAGATCCATTCGCCCTGAAACTGGACCAGATGGACTGGAGGCCGACCGAAGTGGGGTGTTTCCTTATCTTGGGGCGATGGAAATATTGACGGAGCTGGATAGACCAGGAGAAGCGTTGGTTCGTGCAGAAGAAGCGAAATCACAGCTCCTGCGCGAGGTAATTCAACTCGGAAACTTCACTATCACGAAGGGGGTTACACCGGATCAACGGCAGGAGGAGTTGAAGCTTTTGGGTGAAGTAATTTCCCTCAAGGTTCAGGTGTATGGAGCTCAGGACTCCGCTAAACAAGTCAGCATTAAATTGAGAGAACAATTGAACACTGCACGCGCAGCATATGAAACCTTTCGAAAACGACTTTACACCGTCCAGCCGCAATTGGCAGTTAACAGAGGTGACTACTCAACGCTCACTTCCAACGAGTTGCGCTCTTTGCTTACCAACAACAGCGCATTAATCGAATATGCCGTCACTGAAGACCAGATATTCTTGTTTGTAGTGACTACGGGTGTTCCGGGATCACAAGTGAAGGTTTACCCACTCAGTGAGTCGCGCGCGGAGATCGCACAGAAGATCGCAGGCTTTCGCCAGTCCGTCGATAATCCGGTTACCGCTCGCGAGCTGTACGACATTTTGTTGAGGCCTGCTGAAACTCAGATCGCAGGTAAAACCAAACTGATCATAGTTCCGGACGGGCCGTTGTGGGACGTTCCGTTTGAAGCATTACAGACAGCGGACGAGAAGTATGTAATTGATCGAGCGTCTGTTTCTTACGCGCCATCCCTTTCAGCTTTGCGAGAAATGCGACGACGTCAGCCGCTTAGAGCCCGCAATCGCACGCAGCCGGCGACCTTGCTGGTTTTTGCCACTCCAAAGTTGGCAAAGGAAACCGTCGATCGCATGCAGACCACCTATAACGGACTGCGCTTGCCTGATCTGCCGGCTGAAACCAGTGAGATGGAGAAACTGCGGGCGATCTATGGCCCAACACGTGTTCGTTCATACACAGAGGGAAACTCCACTGAGGATCAATTAAGACTGAATGCGAACGCCGCCGGCGCGTTGCACTTCGGAACTCCTGCGATCCTGGACCACTCCGTTCCGATGTACTCCTTTATCGTGTTATCACCTGATGCGACGCTTCGCGACGATGGATTGTTGAGACTTTCGGAAGTTACTAATTTAACTTCCAGAGCACGATTCGTCATGTTGCCGAATTCGTTGAGTGCCAAAGGCTATTCACAGTCGGGTAGGGCGCTACTCGCAACTAGCTGGGCCTGGTTTGTGGCGGGAACTCCCGTGGTTGTTTTGAATCGCTGGGAGGTGAACGACGCTGAGGAACTTGTTTCCGAACTGCATCAGCGACTCAGAGCAGATCCGAATCCTGAGCAATTCAGACAAGCAGTGCTGAAGTTCAGAATGCAGGCCAGGCCTTCCCAGTGGGCGGGATTCATGTTTATCGGAAAGTAGCCTGGCCGCGGCTTCAAAGAACGTCAGAGCAACTACTGCCAACGTAGAATCTCTCCATACATGAAACTGTATGGCAAATCTTTCGCGATCCAAAGTTGCTCAGCCAAGTATAAAGGTTAAATCCGGGCATGTTGGAGATTGCGCACAATTGTGCTTGCAATAATAGCGACACAAATGGTAATAGGCACTGCACTTTCTCTGTCCCATCGTTGTCTGGAGTTACCCAGGACTCCCGACGATTAGTCTTAGCCCAACAATTGGCCTCAATTTCACGACTCAATGAGGCGGAAAATAATGTTACCTCGCATTCACCACTATGGCATGTCTATTATCGATTCGGCGCGTTGAGCCCTTTGGACCAGGATGTACCACTTTTACGCTTACAATGAAGAGTGGTTTAAGGCGCACTATCACAAGCGGAGCAACGTCGAGACAACGTTCTCGATGATCAAAGAGAAGTTCGGTACGCGATTGATGAGCAAGAAAGAGGTAACGCAAATCAACAAAGTACTCTATAAGGTACTCTGTCCATGACGCAAAGACGTAAGAAGATTCTCTCTACCCAAATATGCTTTGTCCGCCGAAACCTCTGACATCCTAAATCCATTTTCGGCGGTGTTGTTTACCAATGACTTGAAGTAGTGATAGTCGTGTGCGTAACCGTCGCTGATTTCGACGGAAGTCACGATGTTCGTCTTGACGCCGCATATCAAGTGCGCCTTGAGCCACATTCGTCGATCTTCTTCCTTGCCATACTTTACATCCAACCAGCGCATGAACTGGCCTGTGCTGAAACCGGATGAGTCAACGGCGATGTCCGATTCAATCGACCTGAGGGGTAGACTCCTCGCTGTAATCAATTGATAGAGATATGGCGTTAACGCTTGCGCCTCAAGGTAGCGGAACACGGAATTGTAGTGCGGCAGTTTCGATAGATACAGGGGTTGGTTATACCGTGACCGGATGGTTTCTTGGAGGATGATTTGATCGGCAGCTGAAGATCTTTTTGGGACGAACTCTTGGATTAGCTGTGGAGGACCAAAGATGCAACCGCGAGGGCTTCGGTAAGTGTTCCCAAGTCCAACGTGTTAATACGTTATCCTTAAAAGAAAGTCTGCCGCTCTGGCCTTTCTTGTTGTAGCTCCAGATAGTCTCTGTCCCGCCTCCCGAGTAAGTTACAAGAACGCCTAACGAGACATGGGTGATACGCCGCAGTCTGAAAATGTCCTCACTACTCGCGGTAATGAGGACTACAGGGGCTCTTTGTGCGAGGCAGCGCCTTGAAACTCAGCAATGATCGATTTTGAAGTTACTTTTTAGCAAATGAATTTGCATGAAGGCAAAACCCCTTTAGATCCGCGTATAGCGGTGGAAGAAATCTGTTGATTTCTCGCAAACGTCGGGTTTAATCTCGCGGCGTTCGTTTTTCTCGCCCGCCTCCCAGGGGCACACATGCCAAACACACTTTTACAACGCCGCCCGAAATCAGCAAAGTCCGGCGGCCTAACGAAGAGTTTATGGGAGAACGGCTAGAAAACCGACAACATTAGCAACAGATCCAGGGCGATGTCCTCTAATAACTGGTATTCGTCGCCTGCATCATCTTTCGAGTCAATCTGGATCTCGCCAGGAGATGTTGCAGACGCCGGTGGGGGTGGTGGTGGCTCGGTCTTACCGCCAGTCTGGATATCTCCCGCAAAGGTGGCAGTGGTGAGCGCTAATGTGAACACGGCCGCCAGACAGAGTTGCTGAAGTTTTTTCATGGTGTTCTCCTTGAGGGAAAGTTATTGGTCGCACGTGACAGCAAAACACAGTAATTAAATAGGCTGTCGCCGAGTTGGCTCTTAAGGGCGGCATCTTAGCATTCGACAGATATGGGTATGTACAGCGGTCCACCGGGGCTTGCAAAAATATTTGCAAGAAAAAGAACGCTCTCATGAACTCAAAGAAAGAGTTACGTCACCATCTAGCGGACCCGACTCTCTCGTCCAATCAGCGAGCGCAACTGCGATGCCAACTGGCCCGTCGCTTTGAAGATGAGGGCAATTATGAAGCAGCACGGTTAGCCATGGGCGAACTGTGGCAGCGAGTAGGCGACCGGCCGTTGCTTGAAGGGCTTGACGAGGAAACACAGGGAACCATCCTGTTGCGTGCTGGGGTGCTCACAGGATGGATCGGGAGCGCCAGGCAGATCAGTGGAGCGCAAGAAACAGCCAAAAATCTGCTCAGTGAGAGTATTGGCATCTTTGAAAGATTGGGAGTGGAGAACCGCGTAGCGGAAGCGCAGATCGAGATTGCCTATTGTTATTGGCGTGAAGGAGCATTCGACGAAGGAAGGGTTCTGTTGAGGGAGGCATTGAACCATCTTCCTGATAGTGAGATCGAGTTAAGGGCGAAGGTATTACTTCGCATCGCTATCATCGAGGAGGACGCAAAGCGACACGGCGATGCCTGGAGAATTCATACCGAAGCCGCCCCACTGTTTCAACAACTTGAGAATCATTGCCTCGTTGGTAGCTTCCATAATGCGTTCGGCATTGTCTTGAAGAATTTGGGGGCGGCGGAGAACCGGGAAGATTACGTTGACCGGGCGTTGATCGAATTCGCCGCCGCTGCTTATCACTTTGAGCAAGCCGGCCATATACGTTACCAGGCATGCGTCGAAAATAACCTCGCGATGCTTTACTGGAGGGCTGAAAAGTTTGCAGAGGCACACGAGCATCTCGACCGCGCGCAGATACTCTTTGCCAGGCTCCAAGACGATCTTCATTTAGCGCAAGTTGATGAAACGGGTGCGCGAGTGTTGCTCGATGAGGGGCGACTGGTTGAAGCCGAAAAGGCTGCGCGTCGGGCAGTGCGCAGACTCGAAACGGGGGATGAGCCTGCGTTGTTGGCAGAAGCTCTGACCACGCTCGGAATCTCGTTGGCGCGTCTGCGACGTTTCGAGGATGCGCGTTCAGCACTGGAGCGTGGTATCGACAGGGCACAGCAAGCTAGCGACATCGAGAGCGGGCGTAAGGTAGCGCTGGCCCTGCTCGAGCAGCTTGGCTCTCATCTAGCGAACGACGAGCTTGCTGCGATTGTAACTCGCGCTGTAGTGCTGCTGGGAAAGACCCAGGAAATAGGAATTATCGTATGGCTTGCTGAGTCTTCCTGCTGTCTGCTTTCGGTAATTCAGTCCTCCCCTACGTTCCCGCCAACCCTGGCTCGGGGAAATTTTTCCTTCGACGAAGAGGTCGAGCGATATGAGAAGCATTTGATAGCCCTGGCGCTCAAACAGTGTGACGGCTCTGTTACGAACGCAGCGCGAATGCTCAACCTGAGTCACCAAAACATTGCAGCAAAGATCGCGCGCTACGAAGAACTGGCTAAGTTCCGGAAGCCAGTCAAAGAGCGGAGCCGCAGGAGTATTGGCAGTAGTGAAGGCGCGGCTAGCTCGCACGCAGATGTGAGCAAGAGAACGGGGAACGTAACGATCCTACTCGTGGAAGACAATCAGGTGGTTGCTGGCGCTGTTAGAGAAACGTTGGAAACGAAAGGTTGGGCGGTGGAAACGTGTGTGGCTGGAAATGCCGCGCTGGAGAGGATCGCCAGCGAGTCTCAATACGATCTGCTGCTGATGGATTATGACTTGCCGGGTTTGAACGGGATCGAATTGGTTCAGAGGGCGCGGCAGATGGGCCACCGTTCTCGCACACCGATCGTAGTGTTTTCGGCTGATCCCGTTGAGGCAGCAGCCCTTAAAGCTGGCGCAGACGAATTTTTGCCCAAGCCTCAGGGTATGGCGTCGCTGGTTGAGACGATCACCAGTTTACTTGGCGAGGGTGAGCAAGAAGGTTGACGCGCATTTGAAGGCCCGCAGTGGGAGATCCTTCCTGGCGAGGGACCGTGGTCTTCCATTAGCAGAGCCACTCGTGAGTTGAGCTGCGCAAAGGCCGTTCGCGAGTGGCTTTGCGGGGGGATGCGCCAAGTTAAGAGATTTTGAAATCTGATGGAAGGATGTATGGGGGCTCGCATCCTTTCCATCAGCGAGGGTCATTCATGAGGGTGGGTCACGAATGACTCTGGCGGCGACGCCACGTCTCGGTTGGAAGCGTGGCGGTTCAAGGGCCGGCAGATAACTCATCACGGCTGCCGGCCCCGGAAAAAGGGGGTTATGGAGCCTTGCCCTCGCAAGGAGGTCAGTTATACGTGGGCGCTCCTTTGAGCGGAGCCACTCGCGATGTGTGGGAGCCAACGTCCCAGAGCGGCGACTTGATCGTGAGTGGCTCGGCGGGGATTGTCACCACGTTATCGCCCGCGCACGTGGTGAAGGGGCCGAGAAGATCCCGTGGTTGTCGGCTCATGTTAAGAGTTAGTGAAACTGGAGGATGCAAGGCGATGACAAACCAAGCATCTTTCAGAGTAGAGCCACTCGTGACGCATGCGCGTGGCGAGTGGCTATTGAAAAGATCGCCACGGTTTATATGAGTGGGCGTGGCGAGAGGGGCCGACTGAATAGCCCAGACTGCCGACCCTTCGGAACTTTGTAAGCGGCGCATCGTCTATATGTGCTACTGGAGAACAATTCGCTGTGCCTGACGGCTAATTGCCGGCAACGCATGCATCTATTTTGTCTTCAAACGGCTGAGAGATTTAGAATCGTTCCCGCTCAAAAGTTTTGTGCTTGCAATACTTCTAACCAGATGGTACTAGATGCACTGATTCTCTCGGACGCTGAGTCATGATCTTGCAGTTAGCTCAGAGCGTCTCAGACTTTTATTAGTCGTAACTGAAAGACAGCCTCAAAACCCAAACTCTCTGAGGAAGCTATATCAAGTGACCTCACCGAAACAGAAAGCAAAGTACAGATTTCGCTTATGAGAACAGCACTCGTCGGTTTTGATCTTGTGCAATGCAACGATCGCAGTGCAGAGTCGGGAGCAATGAGTTAGCGGTATGGCTCAGTTTGCTTGAAATAGAGTACAGCCCAAATGTGCTAAATAATGCGACTTTAACTAAAGTGAGATGGCCCAGAGCAGCTCATGGATTTGAAGAGCCATTACTAGCCTCAATCCCTTAATCCCTGGGAGGTAACCGTGTTAATAAAGCTCGCAACGACTTACCTCGGTTTGCGGATCTCACTTGCCAGGATGGCGATAGCCATAGTTGTGCTCGCGTCATTCTTGGGTTTCAATGATGGAACTACTAGCCAGGCCAAAGGCGATCAAGATGGTCCTGTCAGCGTTAAGTATGGCAATATCTTTGAAACAGGCGAGCTTAAGATCGAACCTATTGATCTCAAGGATCTCCCTCCCTTGCCGGCTGGATACGCTGCGCTTAATAACAAGGCCTATCGAATAACCACCACTGCCATCGTAGCTGGCCTACATACAATTCGTTTCGCTGTGCCATCAGTAATTGAAGAGGACGCGTTCAAAAAGCTGCGGATCTTTCAGGTTGATGACGATCCCTTTGATCCGGACGGCCAAGTCTGGAACGATGTGACGGTTCAGAATTCCTCTAAGTCGGCTCCCAGTTTCTCAACGAAAACCATTTACGGAGAAAGCGAAGGCCTTGGTGTTTATGTAATCGCGAAACTAGTTCGGGAAGTGCCGCCGAATACGGCGATAGCAGATCTGGTCGTCACCACAAATGTTGCAGCGGATCAGTTAACAGCGCCAAGCCTCATCAGCTACACAATAAAGGTGCTGAATCAAGGACCAGATAATGCGACTGGTGTTGGAGTCTGGGATGAAATTGCGGGCCCCGTCGACCTTGCATCTGTCGAACCAAGCCAGGGAAAGTGCAAACCGGGTACCGGGCAACTTATCGTGTGCAAACTCGGTTCGTTGAGGGCTGGGGAATCGATCACGGTAGCCGTTAAGCTTAAACCTGACGAAGGTAGGGGCAGCTTTCCAAAGGAAGGAAAGGAAATAGTCCACGAGGCTGGCGCTAAAGCGTTGGAGAAGGAGCCAACGCCACAGAATAACGAGGCTTCCGACACGGTTCTTGTTTTTCCCAATCCTAACCAGCCTCCCAAAGTCACGCTGAATAGTCCGAAGGATGAGGCATTGTTAGTCGGGCCGGTGGACATAACTCTTGAAGCGACGGCAGAAGACTCCGATGGTTCAATCAGTAAAGTGGAGTTTTTTGACCTGGAGAAATCTTTAGGATTGGGAACATCTGTAGATGGGAAAAAATTCGTGTTAACGGCACGAGGTCTTTCCTACGGCAATCATTACTTTGTGGCGGTAGCTACTGATAATGGCGGTAGATTTGATTGGTCATTGCAGAGAGGGATTTTTGTCAACGGCTTAGCTGTTGTTTCTGTCAAGACCCCCCCAGCGAACTCATTGGTCGCACCAAGATCGGATCTGACGCTCGCGGCTGTGGCCAGTCATCCGTCGGGAGTGATTAATAAATTGCAGTTCTTTGCCAACACTCGATTGCTCGGAGAAGGCACCTTGTCTGATGCCAATACGTACACTTTCAATTGGAAAGGATTGGAGAGGGGAAATTATTCAATCGCTGCTATCGCGATCGATGGATCCGGTATTCCAACAGTTTCAAGACCGGTGAAGTTCAACGTCGGTAAACGGCCTGAAGTCGCAATCATTTCTCCAGGTGATAGGAGTCATGTTTCGCCCTCAACAAACCTGAGCATCGCTGCCAAAGCCAAGCAAGCAGCAGGATCGATACAGCGAGTCGATTTCTATGCCGATGATCAACTGATTGGGAGCGCGTCGGACATTCTGACCGAGGTATTCAGATTTACTTGGAGGAACGTCCCCGCGGGTAAGCATACGTTGAAAGCGATTGCAGTGGATGATTTGGGAGTGAGCGAAACCTCCAAGGCAGTCACGCTAAGCGTCGAAAAGACCGCGAAGGTCAATGAGGATTAGTCATGGATCCTTAGACTACGCACACGTTCATTAGTGAACAAAGCAAAATGCCCCGTTTCTACGTTGCAGGTAATAAACGGGGCCACTCAAGAACTAACGCCTCTGCCCACTGTACATGCGCAAAGATGCGTTCTAAAGCAAACCTCATCCTAGCGCAAACGGTGGCATAGCTCAACTGATATCGCTTGCCAAAGCGATAGTTAGGGAGAAGAAAAGTGACCACCGAAACTACCAAATCCTGCCCGTCCCATTCCGTCAAATTCACAACCTTTCGTTTGGGAATAACCGCGTCCTTACTGCTGTTTTGCGTGGCGCTGCTTCTCTCTTCAACGTCAAGTTCTTCGTCCGCGCCCGGGAAACCACCGGCGGGGTTTGACGCTAAACCTGCATCTGTAGCGGCAACGATTCCAGCGACGACCACTGTGCGAGGGCGTGCTCCACAACCGGTGCAGTCCAGCAATGGATTGGTTGGTTTACTTGGCAATAATTTGACCACAGGTGTTGCCCCGCCATTGACGCTGCAGACTAGCAAGCAGATGAACCTTAATTTTGATTCTCTCTCTTCCTTTCAGAATGTGGAGACACTTTATCAGGAGGTGCATTTCAGCTCGCCTGGACATAGCGTTTATGTCTGGACCAACAACGTAGACTCTCGAAGTTTTCCAAACAGCATTACCAGAGGATTTGGATTCTCCAACGATCACTTCGCCGACTTATTTATCGACTTTCCGCAACCAGTCAACAATCTCAGTTTTTATGTGAGCGGCATCGACACGTTTCTCGGTCCTATTGCCCAACTTGATTACTACTTGGACGGCACTTTATCCCAGAGCAACCTGCAAATTATTGGAAACGGTGTCAAGGCGCCTATTCCCGTTCAATTACAGCTCGCAGGCATTACCAAGGTTCACATTCACAATGTAGTGGATCCGCAGGGTGTTACCTTCGATGATTTCAGCTTTACCGTGCCTGCCGCGACACCGACTCCGACGCCCACACCAACTCCAACTCCAACCCCTCCTCCTGCTCCTGGAAACCTGATGGCGTTTCCGGACGAGGAACTGATTGATTTGCAATGGACGGCGTCACTCGGCGCCCGTGGTTATGTGGTGCAGCTTGTGAGTACCGATCCCACTTCACAGGTTGCTGGAGATAGTCAGTTAGCAGTTGTCGATAGTATCTCGATCAACGCCTTTACTACTCTTGCGGTCCTGCCTGCGGGCACAACTACGTTTCGTCACTCAAATCTTTCCAGTGATGTGGAGTACACCTATGTCGTTTCAGCGATGGGGTTAGGAGGGACGAGTGCTAACTCCAACGAGGCCTCGGCCACGCCGTTGGCGAAGCCTGGTTGCGACTGGATAGCGGATAAGAAGAAATACACGCAAAAACCTCCCCCTGTAGGCCAAGAGATCGCTGTAGAAAGCCCACTTGGGTGGAAGCTCAAATATATGATCACTCCGGACGATGGTTTGATGGTAAAGGACATTTACCTAAATGGTCGCAGGATGGCTGACCAATTCAACATTCCGTATTACAAGATTTCGACCAATAAAGATCATCCAAATCCACCGGAACGCGGCGAGCTTATGCCGAACGGTTCCGGCCGGCCAGATGGAAAGCTCTTTAGTCGATTAATTGGCGTAAAGGTCGATCCGCAGCCAAGGGAATTAATAATTCAGTCTGAATACGGGATCGACAATATTCCAGGCGCACCAAAGGCTTGCTTAAAGATCGCTCAGGTCTTCGAGTTCTTTGAAAAGGGATTTCAGATGCCTGACAACGCGCATCAAAAGGGTCCTTGTGAGCCAAAAGGCCTGATCTCGACTTGCACAAAGTTTAGACCAGCGGTCACATACGAATTTCACCCTGGTCCGGGAGAGTCAATTAGTTCGATCAACATTCCCCAGCGGCTGCAATTTCAGGTAGAAGATCAAGCAATAGCCAAGCACCCCAACACAGTAGTTTTCACTAGAGACCGAGATGGATTTGGACTTGGCATGCTCGATTTTACACAACCTTTCCCGTTGTTTGCGGACTATCGCATACCCGTCAAAACAGAGGAGTTCTTCCCAGTCGTAAAACCGGGCCTTGGTGATAAGGACAATGGGAGCATGGATAACTTTCATCAGACCAACTACAACAAGTTTGTTCCTCCGGTAAAGGAGAGTCGTAACCCTTTCAATAAATCCGTACTGCCTGGATGTCCTGAGTGTGTTCATATGCATTGGCGATGGTCAGCGGTTGTGGATGCCGTGCCATTTAAACCACCCTCTGGAAAAGGACAGCCCCTTGTAAATCCCGGTAGTCCACAATCATTGGATGTTGCGATCGTGCACTTTAACAGTTCCGAGCAGGAGATGGATCCGCAGGACTTTGGGACTCTCTTAAACAAAGAAAGGCTCGCGGACACCTACCCGAACCCGTTTCGTGAAGATACCGTCCTTTGGTATTCATCCCATGGATTTACAAAGCAGGATACGTTTTTCTGGAATCCAGCCTGGTTTAATTATGTCAGGACTCCGGCGCCCACTGACAATGCGCTTCAGGCGGAAAGCGCCGCGGCCGCCAGCAGTTCGGATGGGCCAGTTTCAATCAAATTCTTAAATATCTTCAGTGAGGGGACTGACTTCTTCGACATGTCTCCCCTAACAACGTTACCGACCCTACCGCCCGGCTACGCGCCACTGTCTAATACCGCCTTTACGGTGACAACGACGACGAGCGGGTCAGGACCTTACACAATCAAATTCCTGGCGAATTCGATTTCTGATCCAACGGCTTTTTCCAACCTTCGCCTATTTCAATTGGATGAAGATCCTTTTGATCCGGACAAATTGATCTGGGTCGATACAACCGTTCTTTCGCCGGAATCGCCAAGCCCTGATTTTGCAACGAGGACTTTGTACGCTCGCAGTGAACTGCTAGGGTTTTTTGTGATTGGCAATCTCGTTCAAAATATTCCCGCGGATGGCTCCGTAGCAGATCTGAGCGTTGAGTGCGTCGATTCCACTGATCCCATCACAGCCGACGACACACTTACCTACACCGCTACCATCAGAAACAATGGTCCGCAGACAGCCACAGATGTAATTTTCTATAACGAGCCTTCCAGCTTTGCTCAGCTCGTGTCGTTTACGTCGACACAGGGAACAACCAAAGTTTCGGATGGAACGATTTTTGGGAGTATTGGCACGCTTGCTTCCGGGACCTCCGCGACTGTAACCGTCGTCGTGAAACCCACTGAGGGTTTTGGCGGAGCATTTCCGCCGGAAGGCAAAGACATATTCAACTCGGTGGTTGTTCGCGCCAAACAGACCGACAGTAACGCCAACAACAATTCCGTAATAGCAAGCACCCGGGTGCTGCCTAATCCAAATCGGCCTCCGGCTGTTTCAATCACCGCACCTCTTAACGGCAATCTGTTGGTTGCACCTGCGCAAATAACTGTGAATGCGACTGCCACTGATCCTGACGGGACGATCAGCAAAGTTGTTTTCGTCGACAATACACAAAGGGTCGGTGAAGTCACCGGCAGTGGAAGCTCGCAGTTTACGATTAACCAACCCAATGTCGGACCAGGCACGCACGTGTACGTTGCCACTGCTCAAGATAATCTCGGGCGTTGGGCAGTTTCTGAGCCCGTGACCGTATTTGTAAATGGTCCAGCATCAGTCAGTCTGACTAATCCTGCCGCAGGGTTCTCTAACAGTCCGGGCTCGACTATCCAACTTGCCGCGCAGGCGAGTCACCCATCCGGGACTATCACTGAAGTTGAGTTCTTTGCGAACGGTCAACATCTCGGACAAGGAGTAGGCTCCGGCGGATCATACACTTTTAATTGGCAAAACGTTGCGAGCAATATCTACACGATCTATGCGATTGCCACTGATAATTTGGGAGTACAAAGTCGCTCGATCGCAAGAACTATTACCGTGAACACTGCGCCTACTGTCTCAGTAGTTACACCCTTGGAGGGACAGAGATTTGACAGCAATCCAATTATTGGGTTGATGGCAGCCGCAGATGATAGTGACGGTCAAATCGCGAAGGTCGATTTTTATGCCAACGGCACACTAATAGGGACGGCAACTGACATCGTTACCAGCCGATTCAATTTAACCTGGCGCAACATTGCTGACGGTCAGTACACCTTGACAGCTGTAGCAACCGATAACCTTGGTGTCACGTCAACAAGTGCGCCTGTGAACATCGGGGTCAACGCAACACCCTCGCGGCCGGGAGAATTCGTTTGGTTTGATGATGAGCTGCCCGCGGGAGCTGGAAAAAACGCGACTGGTGATGTCGATTGGTATTGGGTGGACTCAAATCCTGTGGCTGTCTCCGGCAGCAAGTCTCATCAATCACGGAACTTCACTTCAGTGAATGCCTCTGCAGTGCATTCACATTATTTCGAGGGAGCTACTGCAAAGCTTCACGTTTCGGGTACCGATGGTCTCTTCACCTATGTCTTTCTTGATCCTAACAACATGCCGCGCGAAATCATGCTGGAGTGGAAAGATGCGGGAGGGTGGGAGCATCGCGCTTACTGGGGAGCAGATGTAATCAACCGGGGAGTTAACGGAACAGTAAGCCGTTTCTACGTGGGTTCGTTGCCACCAGCAGGTCAGTGGTCACGTCTTGATGTGCCCGCGTACTTCGTCGGCCTGAACAATACAGATCTTGAAGGCATGTCGTTCGTTTCTGACGGAGGACGCGCAACCTGGGACCTGTCAGGAAAAACCACCACCGAGTACGTTCCCCCCCTCTCTGTACCAAGACTTGGAGATACGAAGTGGATAAACGGGGCGTTGCCTCCTGGTGCGATTACGGCAGTTACTAATGACGTATGGAACTGGATTTCATGTTCGCAATCTTTCTTGTGCCACCAGTCCGTGTTACCGGATAGTGGCGTCGGGAAGATTCGACATCACAGTTTCACAGGCGCTTCTCCGCTAGTGATAAATCCCGGAGACCAACTATTTACATACGTCTTTCTGGACCCAAATAACAAACCCGACCAACTCTTTCTACAGTGGCATGATGGCACAACCTGGCGCCGTGCATTTTGGGGTAGCAATTTCATCGAAATGGGAGTTACTGGAACTGAAGGATGGCGATACATGGGTGGTCTTCCGGAGACTGGGAAGTGGGTCAGGTTGGAAGTCCCCGCGAGCTACGTTGGGTTGGAAGGAAAGTCTGTCACTGGCATGTCTTTTGGTTTTTACAAGCAGACAGATAATGCGCAAATACTCTGGGGAGGTTCTGGAAAGACAGAAATTCCTGGTCCTGTGCCCGTGACCCTTTCAGCGATGGGCGGGGTGTCTCAGTTCTTCCATAAGGATTTCGGCTACTACTATTCAATCAAGGACATACCGCTTCATGATGCAGATCGACGTGACGGCGTCCAATTCTATGTCCATCCAAACCAAGCGGCAGGTACAGTTCCGTTTTATCGCTTCAAGAACGCAGCGAGTCCGGAAAAGCGAGAGTTCTTCTATTCCAGATGCAAAACCTGCCCTGATCCGAATCTTTGGAAACTGGATGACGTTCCCATTGCCTTTTACATTTTTCCTGATAACTCCAATCCAGGTACAGTTCCTCTCTATCTGTTCCACGATAACTCCGCACACTACTTTCTTACGCTCAACTCCAACCAGAGTGGCGATGTGCATAGCGATGGAATTTCAGCGTACGTCTACCAAAACAATCCACTCGTGCCGACACGCCCATCATTCTTAACTTGGGAAGCTACCAATTGCCGCGTAACGTGGTCTGATAACTCATCCAACGAAACAGGCTTCCGAATAGAAAAGACATTCAAAAACAATCCCTGGGTAGTTCTTGGTTCCGTCCCGCCGAATACTACCTCGTTCCCCGTCGACTGCAATCTTCCGCTCTTGAACTTAAGGTTAAGAGTATTCGCTCTTAATTCTGCTGGTGATTCAGTAGGGGCTTACTTTTGGGATTCTGACATCTTCTTGGGGGATTTCCAGTTATTTGAGAAAACTACTGCCGATCCTATTGTCAACATAGTCAGCCCGCGAGAAGGCGCGATAGTTCCCAAGGATTTGGTGATATCGGCAGACGGCTTTGATATGAATGGGAATGGCAGCGTAGCCAAAGTCGAGTTTTTTGATGGTCTTAAACTAGGCGAAGTCACAGTCCCACCATACAACTTCGTCTGGAAGAATGCTGCGAATGGACCACATACGCTGACAGCAGTCGTCACAGATGCAACTGGCAAGATTGCAACCTCGTCAGCGGTTCATGTAACGGTAAGCGCGGCGCCGACCATGGCTATCACAAGTCCGACAAGCGGCGCCACGATTACCGCTCCGGCAAGTGTGACGATTCAGGCTACAGCATCTGATGCGGATGGTACGATCGCCAGGGTTGAGTTTTTCCAGGGCGATACGAAACTAGGAGAAGACACTAGTGCCCCATACTCGTTTGGATGGAACAATATTCAACCGGGTTCTTACGTTATAACCGCCAGGGTTACTGATAATGTAGGGTTGATCTCAGGCTCTGCACCGGTAGCTCTTAGGGTAAACAATCCTCCATCAGTCGAATTAACCTCGCCGACAAACGGTGGCTTATTGGCCGCTCCAGGCACTGCTCTGCTGGTCGCGAATGTTGCTGACACTGACAGCAGTATCACAAAGGTTGACTTTTATCAGGGCACCACTCTGATTGGAACCTCGACCACATTTCCATATATCTACAACTGGACCAACATTTCGTATGGTACTTACAACCTCACCGCAAAGGTAACGGATGGTCACTCTGCCGTAACGACCTCTGCGCCAGTGACGTTGATCGTTAACAGCGCACCGGCCGTCAGCATTACGAGTCCTGCCAACCAGGCGATGCTGACTCCGTCCACAAATGCGGTAATCAACGCCACCGCCAGCGACCCAGACGGTACTATCAATAAGGTCGATTTCTATCACGGCACAAACTTCATTGGCACCGATACGACATCACCTTTTTCAGTGAACTGGAACAATGTGCCACCCGGCTCATACGTGCTAACTGCGAAGGCCACTGATAATCGGGGAGCAGTAACGACCTCCTCAGCAATCGCAGTTACGACTCCAGCGTTCTTCGATGATTTCAATGACAACTCATTGAATGCTGCAAAGTGGACCGTTCTCACGCCACAATCACCTGCAGTCGTTAGCGAACAAGGCCAGCAGCTGCGCATTACAATACCTCCAAGCACCGCGACCTATAACGGCATCGTCTCAAACGCTACCTATGACATTCGCGGTGGCACGGTCCAGGTCGAACAAATTCAGGCGGTTAGCCAGGCGGGCTGGGTTGAAGACCACCTCGTGATCGAAAAAGACGCTAACAACTACTACATGCTTCACACTGGTGCAGGTGGGACGGTATTACGTTCAACGGTAAACGGAGTTAATGACCAGTTGGTCATTCCGTATGATTCCGTCGCCCATCATTACTGGCGCCTTCGTCACGATCTGGCGTCAAACTCAGTGAACTTTGACACGAGTGTGGACGCCGTGACGTGGACCACTCGCAAGACGGCTGCGGCAGGGTTTGCTTTGACTGCGGTGAAGTTTAAGCTGATTGCCGGTGCTTATGGGACAGGCAATGCCAGTCCCGGTGCCGCCATTTACAACGACTTTCAATTCATCGCAAGTGCCATACCCTTGTCGCCCGTATGCACTCCGAGTGCGGGTCTGATTATTAGTGAGTTTCGATTACGTGGACCAAATGGCTCCCATGACGAGTATATCGAGCTCTATAACAATAGTGACCAGAGCATTACGATCTGCACGGCGGACGGCTCAAGTGGGTGGGCCCTTGTTTCATCCGAGGGTATCACACAGTTTGTGCTGCCTTCCGGAACGGTAATACCGGCAAGAAGTCACTATCTTGCGACCGGAATAGGGTACGGTCTTACAGGGTACGCGCCAGGTGATCTTTCCTATAGTCTCGACATTCCTGAAAACACTGGTCTGGCCCTATTCAACACTACATACTCAGCGAATTTCACAACAACAAACAGATTCGACGCTGTTGGCTTTACGAGCTCGAATAGCCTGTATCGTGAAGGGGCGGGACTATCGTTACTCGGGGCCAATGTTGGTGACTACAGCTTCTTCCGCAAGTTGAATTCAGGCATCTCTCAGGACACGGGAGATAACGTCGCCGACTTTTACTTTGTGGCGACGAATGGCGGGGTTTATGGGCCGCTCGTAGCAATTCTCGGATCGCCGGGCCCTGAGAACCGCTTAAGTCCCATACAACGAAATGCAACGCTCCCGGTAACCGTCCTGGACCCCGCTGTTGCTGCAAGCGTCGCACCCAATCGCGTACGCGATACCGCGGCCGTTGGACCAAACGCCGCCGTCGGAACTCTGACGATGAGACGAACGGTCATCAACAACACTGGTAACAGTATCACTAAACTCCGCTTCCGCATTATCGATATTACAACGCTCAATACGCCCGGCTACGTTGCAGGAGGTACCCAATCAGATATGAGAGTACTGAGCTCATCTGATTCGATGGTGACCCTTTCCAACGGCCAATCGGTCCTGGTTCGTGGAACGATAGTAGAAACTCCGCCAATTCAGGCTGGTGGTGGAGGTCTTGATTCCAGTCTGAACGTTGGTGTGATTTCACTGACACAGCCGTTGGCTCCCGGGCAGGGCATCAACGTGCAGTTTGTGCTTGGGGTTCAGCAAAGCGGGAGCTTCCGGTTCTTTTTCAACGTTGAAGCATTGCCATAGAAGGAGAGAGAAGATGATCTCACGTCACTCATGGAAACTCGTGTGGTATGTGGCAGTAACATTCTTTATTACCACGGTCGCGTTAGCAATCGCGAATGCGCCAACAGAGGCTCGCGGCGGCCTGCGACAAGACCCATTGCCGGAAGTGCCGCTGATGCTAACTTCCAATGGCTTTGACCCCGCGGAACTACGACCGCAATCAGGGCGGTTTCTTCTTTCTATTGATAATCGTAGTGGTGACAACGATCTAGTTTTGCGACTCAAGCGAGCCGATGGAAGTCAGGTTCGCGAACTTCATGTGTCGGGAGCAGGAGGGGACTGGAATGAAACCCTTGATTTGACGCCTGGCACATATACCTTAAGTGAGGCTAATCACAGTAGTTGGCTTTGCACCATCATTGTTCACTAGCCGCTTATTTACACAGATTGATTACGGATTATCTGTTGGACTCTCCTGCTGGATGCTCTCCAAATCTTTCTGACGTGAACGGCCTCCCTGGACGAAGTCGTCAAATTGCGCTGCTTTTGCGCCTTGGTTGCTTTCGCGAAGTAGCGTCTGATACTTCTCAAGATTGTTGAGGTAGTTGCTTAGTTTCTTCGCGTCCAGGTAATTCGTCGATAAGCGAATGGAATTAAATACCTGCGCTAACGCTGTCTCTGCGGCAGCCTTGTTCTGCTGCTTCAAGTACCCATCAGCAACATCGCCGGCGGCCATCACATACTCATACATAAAGTGTTGATAGTCCGGGGTACGGTATGCGAGGGCGAAATCTTTGCTGTCGCGAGTGAATGCTTCCAACTTTTGTATCTTGACCGGTTGAGCGTCCTTTTGTTGTTTCTGGTAGAGATTGAGCAGGTCCTGAAACACATTCAACTCCTCATCCCATGACAAACGCCCGTTGATTGGAGCAAGAACAGTGGCTGCTTCGTTGAGCAGCGCCTCTGCTTCGGCGGGTTTGTTCATATCGTACCCGTAGAGCAAGGCGAGCCTTCGTAATCCAACGATGTACTGTGACATCGGATCTGACGGGCCCATCAGACTGCCCTTCAGACTTTTACGACTCTGGATGAGCTGCTTGTAATAATCCTCAGCCTTTTTATAGTCCTTCAATTGTTCGCGATACAGGTTACCGAGTTTCAGATAGCTCGTGGCGATGGAGTTATTTTCCGATTTAATCGATTCTCTGATGGCGAGCGACGCTTCAAACGCGTTTGCAGCCTCGGTGAACCGTCCCAGCGTGACGTAACTATCACCCATCACGTCGAGGTCTTCATCCAAAGTTATGACCGCGAGCTTCTTGAGATCCGCAATCAGATCGCGCTGGTTTCGGAGTTTGAGCACAATCTGCTGAATTCTTTCCGCCAGACGAAACGCTGCGGCGCTGCTGGTCTCATCCTTCAGAACGTTATAGAGCTGACTTTGCTCGTTGTAGTTATCGGCGAGCGCCCGAATGGTTTCGGGATCGCTCGTTGTGTCGGTCACTTTTTCCTGAATATCGATGAGTTCGTTGTAGGTGTGCAACGCATCTTCGTACCGGCTTCGGCCTCGATAGAATTCGGCGAGCTCCTTAAGAGCGCTCATGGTGCCGTCGCCGGGTTCCTGCTCTACTCTCTTGTAAGTCGCCACCACATCTTTCAAACGCAGCTCAGCATCGTCGTACCTGCCAACGTCCATATAAAGCTGAACGAGGTTTTTCAGACTCGTAACCGCAGCGAGTGGGTTGGCAGTTTTTAGACTGGATTCCTGATAGCTGGCGGCTTTTTTGTAATAGTCTTCAGCCTTTGCCAGCTGTTGTTCAGGTGTCAGTGTTATCGTGCTTGGACTCGCATAGACTGCTACAGTGCGAAACTTCGCATTGTCGTGATAGGCGTGTGCGAGTCCGTGATAGGTCTCGAAAAGGATCGTAGCCGGCTCGTCTTTCAAAACTCTTTCGAGGATCACGCGTCCGCTTTCGTAATGGTCGATCGCTTTGTCGTACTCACGCTGCTTGTGATAAGTGTCGCCGAGTCGCGACTGTGCCCAGCCATAGTCGCGCGCAAATTGTCTGGACTGTTCCGCCGTAAAACTTTGGTTGGCGGTCTGCGACTGAAGCGCTTCTAGTTTTTTTTCAAGCTTTTCGAACGCATCCTGGGCCTTGCTGAATTCTTCGCGCCGGTATGCTTCAAGACCACTGCGAATCAGTTCGCCGCGTTCAAGCGCGCCGGAGAGTCGTTGTGCGCTCTGCTGAGCGGCAGCGGTTGCCTCATTGGCTTTTTGCGTCGCGGCTTGGGCTGCGTGAAGATTCTTTTCAGCGATCGCTTTTTGCTCGTTTGCCGCTTTAGCAGCTTTGTCTGCTTTCTCTCTTTCAATCTCAGTTGTTTTTTGGGCTTTTTCTGCTACGAACTGACTTGCCTGAGCTTTAACCGCCTCTGCCCGCGCGTCCAATCGTAACCGTTCCGCCTCTGCCGCCAGATCCAGAGCGGATCGTCTGTCGTTGAAAGCGGCTTGACGACTTTGAATCGCCGACGCACGTTGAGTCCACGCGAATCCCGCCGTCGCGAACGCGAGCAACAAGATCACGCAAAGCGCAGCCACAAGCCAACGCATACGCCGTGCAGCGCGGGCTTGTAGTGCGACGAACCGTTTTGTTTTTTCGAGCTCTCGGCGGTCGCGTTCGATCTCCTCGTTACGTCGCTTTTCCTCGGCGGCGATTCGTTCCTCACGGGCAGCGCGGCTCTGATCCAAATACGTCATCGCCGTTTCGAAATCCGGATGATAGCGCTCGCCCCAGGCCGCATTCGGGTGCGACTTATCGCGCCAGTCGAGTGCGAATGAAAGCCCGGGATCCTGCATGAGTCCTTCGCTGCCTTCACGATGTAGTACTGCAGTCTCCGCCACCCGCCGGTAGATTCTCACTGACTGCGCTTCTTCGTTTACCCAGCCTTTCAAGCGCTGCCAGTTGCGAATCAAACTCTCGTGCGATATGTCGATAACAGAATCACCGTGCAATTCAGTGCCTGCCGGCGGCATAAGAAATGACCGATCGCCAACACGAAAAACATCGATGACGGCAATCACTTCGTGCAAACTCGCACCAGTAATCTTGCAGATCGTGTCGAGTCGAGTAGGACGCCGCGTCTCACGATTGTCGGCGCCGCGATCGCTCAGTGCTTTGAACAGTCGCTCTGCGATTTTGCGACTCTTCTCGTCGGGCAATTCATTGAACGCTTCGTCGGCGTGACGCGACAGAGCGTCGGACATCGTGCCGATAGCTTCGTAGTGTTCGAGCCCGATTGGTTCGCCGTCACGACGATTTGCCTGCCAGTGTTCCCAGGTGCGCATCAGTGCGTGTTGAAGAATTGGCAGCTGGTCGGGATTGTCGCCGACATCGTTCAGCAGGCGATTAATCAGGGGTTCGCTTATCTTCCCACGTGTAACGCCGACTGGCCCGGTTACGGCGAAGCGTCGTTCGTCGCGCGTCATCCGCGGTATCAGGTACTGGCCGTCATTGATGGCTTCAGGCAGCCCCTGAAACTGAGCACAGTCGCCCAGAAAATCAGAACGCATGGTGAGGACGATGTAGATCGACAACTCGCGCTGTTGTGCCGCTTCCAGCAGAAGCTTTACGAAGGCGGCTGCTTCATCGACGCTGTTGCCTTCATGTGTAGCACGAAAGCGAAACAGTTCTTCAAACTGGTCCACCACGAGCAAGAGTTTTTCATTCTCACCAAGGCGAGCCTGTCGCCCCACATTCACGATACCCAGCGATCCGCTTCTCAATGTCGCTTCGATCACAGCCTCAGCTTCAGATTCAGGCAGACCTGCACCTGCTTCAGAAAGAACGTCTTTTTTAGCCAGCTCAGCCGCTAAATTGCCTATCGGATCGCCACCCGGTCGCATGACCGCAATGCGCCAGCCGGAACCTGCGCCTTTCATCATTCCGCCACGCAAAGCCGGCATCAAGCCCGCACGAATCAGAGAAGACTTACCGCTTCCGGATGTTCCCACAACCGCCAGAAAACGTGCGCGTTGCAAACGCACGAGCAATTCGTCTGCTTGTCCTTCGCGACCGAAAAACAGCCGGTACTCGTCTGTCTCAAAAGGTCGAAGGCCGGGGAAGGGGTTTTTGATCTGTTTGGATGAAATCATTGCTGGACTCCTTCGGCGGAGTGGACGGCCTTTACAAAGTCTTGTAAATCGTTCGGGTCGAACGACGTATAATTTCGAATGACATAAGGAACAAGATGTGTAAGGAAGTCTTCCTTCTGATCGTTTTGCGGCGCGCCTACATAAACTGCGCTCGCACTCCAGTCAATCTCACGACCATAGCCGTAGGCTTTCTCGAGGTCTTCCAGGTTTTTGCGCACCCACGGCTCGTCTCCGTTGCCAAAATAGACGAGCGCTGCATCGCACTCGCGTAGATTTTTGTGGTGATAGTCCATCAGTGTGGCTGCGGTATCGCCGTCGAGCCATGTGATCACTTCAAGATTTTGTCTGAAGAGATACTCTTTGATGGGCCGCACGAGGCTGCGATCTCGGTTTTCACAGATGAGATAAACCTGTTTCAGTTTGGAGCGGCCATTCTGTGTTGGCGTCACTACCGGCGCGGGTGGATTCAGTTTTTCGATAATGCGCGTTTTCAGATCTTCGATACTGGTTTGCAGTAGCTCTGTGCCGGTTCCAATTCGAGTCTGTATACCCGTGATGAACTGTTGCTGACGTTCGTCGGAAACTTCGAGTGCCGGTGTCATCAGTCCCTGAGGCATCCACAAGAGACGCGTGAATGATGGATCTTTTGCGCAACGTTGGGCGGTCAGGTCTTCCTGTATAGAAACAATCGAGCGCGGGTCGTCTTCAGGTGCAGAGCCGTAGCGCTTGCCGATTAAGTGAACTGAGAGAATCGAGCGGCCGAGCGCCTTGAGTATTGCCGCGTCAGTTTCCTGTCGTTCACTGGCGGGCAGCTTTGCTTCGGGGAGCACGCCGTAGCCGCGTTGTCGCAATTCATCGCGCACAACCTCGCGTTCCTGAGTAAGGTCAGAGCTCGTTTCAGCAAGATACACGAACTTTTGTGGACCTTCTGCCGGTAGTTCCTTTGTTGTACTACGGTGATCGGGATCGTTCACTGCTGCGAGTAATGTTGAGACGTCCCATGCAAGCCGTCGCAGAACGGTCCAGTATCTCGGATCCTTATTGGGAACGACATCTGGACTGAACTCAACCGGCATCTCGCCTTCCATTTCGTAAAACGCGTGACCGATGAGTTCACGCAGTTGCGTCGGTTCTTTCTTAGCGAGGTGAAACAGCAGCGGCGATTTAATCACCTTGAAGATTCGGGATCGATGAGCGGGCACGTTCGGAAGCGGAGGGTTTTTGCTGAATGCCTCGAGCTCACGCAAACACCAGTCTGACTGGACGTAGCGCGGAGTGACTATCGGAACAAACAATAACGAATTTGAAATGCCTTCTTCGATCGCCGCGCGCAGTAGTGCATCGCCGGTGAGACTACGTTGGTCGCGCCAGACTTTCGGAAGATAACCAAGACTGGCACTGACTAGTCGCGGCAATCGTTCTACGAGGAGATCGACCCAGCCTTTAACGTCGCCGGCTGGATCTTCGTCGTCGAGGTGTCCGTAACTAATAAAGATGTCGTATTTCGAGGGCATGCTCTGTTCTATGGAAACACGGGAAGAATGAAGTCAAACCGAAGGCGTGTCGCGGAGAATGATACACGAAACAGCCACAAAAAGGCACAAAAAGCACAAAAGGCTTACTCCATCTTTTTGTGTTTTCTTGTGCTTCTTTGAGGCTGGTTACGGTGAACAGATGCGGCAGGGCTTGAAGCCATGCTGGATCGCTTCGGACGCCGTTGCAAACCCGACGCGGTTTTTGGTCGAGATGCGGTTTACCCAATGACACTTTTCGAGATGAAAAATCCCAAGCACGAGATTTCCGACAAATGGGTCCGCGGTAGCGGGAGTCACAACCGTTGGAGGGGATGGCACGTTCACCTGCGGTTTCCAGGACCTGGGAAAGTGCGCCTGTGGGTCCGGCGGCGCCGCAGCCATCAGCGGCGGCTGCGAGAAACCCGGGCTCACACTCGCTCTCTTGGCCTTGAGTAATTCATCAACAGCCCGGACTAGCCCGAACGTCAAACACCCGAGCGCCAGGCAGATCAAACCGGCAAACATAGACAAGAAGAAACCGAATCCCAGGAACTTCAGCAGGATGTAAGCGCCCCAATACCAGATCAGGAAATACTTCTTCACAAACTCTTTTGAGAACGTGAAGGTATTCTGCAAAACGTTCTGCGGATCTGTAACGGTTGGTAAGGGAACTGTGCTGCTGAAAAGTGTCTGCACAGTGGCGGAGGTCGGCGTCGAAGGCACCGACGCTCCTCGCACCTTCTCTTGCCATGGAATCCAGCGAATCGTTCTGCTTGCTGGAGGAGGCTCGGCCGACACCACTTCTCGCGTCTTCGGTGGGGTGTCGATGTCGGCCGGCGCTGTCATCCATGTGGGCAGTGAACTTTTGCTCTTCACCAGATCGAGAACTGAAGGCACTTCGTACGGCGATCCTTTGGCTGCAGTTGCGAGCACGTCGGCGAGACGCTCGTGCTCTGGTCCAAGCTCGCGGATCTTCTTGAAGAGTGCGGAGGAAGCAGGATTGGCAAAGTCTGTTTTTGTGAAGAGCAGATTTTCGTCATGATGTTCCTGCCACAGAGTCGGACGCTCTGCCAGCGACAACAAAGACAGGTAAATCACGAGAGAAGAAAAGTTATCCAGTTTCTCATCGAAATGCTTAGCAGTTCGATGCGGGTGTTGATAGTGCTGATGACCCACTTCGCTGGCAGACCAGCCGGCCATTTTCGTCACAAAGATTCCATCGTGATCGACGAGCCGCAGTTGACCGTGTTCGACGATGATGTTGCCGTGCTGTAGATCGCCGTGCGCCATCCCCGACGTGCGCAACGCGCCCAGAAGTCGCAACCACTCTTCAGAAAGGTGCAGCAACACATCCTTCCGGTTAAGCATTTCGCCGATGTAGAGATCGAGCGTCGGACCCTCGATCCATTGCATAAACAGAATTGGGAATCGCTGACCGCCCACGAGTATTCCTTCGGGTGCATAACTAAACTCCGAAAGATAGGAGACGGGCGTGTCTTTGAGATGTTCCTGAATTGCCCGGTAACGCTGATCGCGATCTCCCAGGTAGCCGCGGAAACATCGCACCGCGAAATCGCCGGTACCGTCGGTCGACTTCAGCTTGTAGACGTAGGCAAACTGTCCTGAGGTCACCAGCGGCATTCCTATCCTGTCCACCGCAGGAAGCGTCTTCCGCAGCAATGGATGCGAGAAACAGATCGAGGGACACTGAATGGCCTCAGTGAAATACCTGGCGGATGGCCAGTACTTCGGAATGGTCCTGGTTTGTGAGGGAGAAACTGCCACTACCTGTTACTCCGTTTGATCTCGATTCGGACGATGGCGAGATCGTCGTTCCTTATTCTGCCAGCCAATCGCTCGGCGTCAAAGAATTGCCGCAGCTCTTCATCGTCTCGCGTGCCGAGAAACTCGTTCACATCGAGATCTGCGTTCTCGAACCGTTGCAAACACCACGACGCCGCAGCATCAGACATTAAGAACAGCACGTCTCCGTTCTGACAATTGCCCGAATCAATGACGACTGACTGCATACTGGTTTCGTGCAAAGATGAATCCGACGCTACCAGGACGGGGGTCGAGTTAAAACTTTCCGAGCTGGAAAGTGGCAAACTCTTCAGCAGCGTCCCGTTTCGCCAGTGCAGTAGACACGCGTCGCCGAGCGCTATTGCCTGCCATGAGGGTGAATCGCTCTTGAGATCCAACTCCACTCCGATCAGAGCAGCAAACGAACCGCTGCGAGCCTTCTCCTCGGAATACCACGTTAAAGTTAGACTGTTCCAGGAGTCATGAAGTTCCCGGCCTTCGGTCGCGACCCATTCGCGAAACTCTTCAACCGTCAGTGTTGATTTGCGCTGGGCCCAATGTTGGGCCAACCTCTCGGCCCAATTGCGCGCGTCGAATGCTTCGGTGGCGCCGTCAGCAACGGCAAAACGCGAGGTCTGCGCGTCAAAGGCGATGACGTCTTCACATTCGGAGGCTTCCTGGCCGAGCTTAGGCATGAGCAACTGCCGCAGTTGCAGATCCCAGGTAGTGCTCTGTTTGGCAGAACTCAAGCCGTCTCCGTTCTATCATCCATCCATCTATAAGGAGTCATGCCGGTGAGGCTGGTTCCGATTTCGTAGAACTGAACGATGGATGATGGATCTCCATTGAACACAAACCCTCTGGAGCCTTCGACTGCATTGACTCCGAGTTGCGCTGCAGCGGCAAGGAAGTTGGTTGGCAGCGTACTCGAGATTTCAAACAGTGTACGTGCAAATCCATCGGGAAGTGACATTTCTTCGGTCGGATACTCGATCTTCGCGGATCGTCGCGTGGAAATATGACAGTTGAATAGAAGGACCGCGCCATCGTCTGTACCAAGCGACATGATTTGACGCCCAATCTCATTCGGATCGCCGTCACTCGATTCGCCATCGGTGAGATGTAGCACGGTCGGCGGAAACCCGCGCGGGTGTTCCAAAAGCCATCCCCTAAGGATCTCCTGCACCCGTCTCAGCGCCTCGCACATCGGCGTCTTACCGTCAGCAGCCGGATGAATCCAAACAGGATATCGGACGGGAATCTCAACCCAGCCGCCGGCGCCATCAGAAACTCGCTTATAGCTGCTCTTTACCTGCAACGGATAATCAGCCACCTGGGCAATCGGAACGATGGGGCGTCCGCCCAGCTCGCCGGAAAAACAGCTTCCGACGGTGCGTCCATAACCGATCACGGACACGTGATAGTAACTCCTGACTTCCTCTGTCTTGGTGCAACGGATCACGAGGTCGTGCAGCGTGTGGTTCACGACCTCGGCGACAAAATCTGCTTTTTTGCGTGCAGAGTCACCGCTAAATGGATCGCCCATCGAGCCTGATTGATCGATCAGAAGAATAATGCAGGTTGGGTTTGCGCGAGTGATCTGGGCCGAATACATTGCGACCTATTCTATTACTGACTGCCCCGACTCCAAAGTGCGCATGATGCTCAGGTAGATCACCAGGGACAAAATCGTCGATGCCTGGCTCAGTATGTCTGAAATGATTGCCGCCAGAGCCTGAACCGGCCAAACGGCAACGCCGTTGAAGGTGGTCCAGCTCGCGACCAGTGTCGCAGGCAGGCTGGCAAAGAAGACCAGAATCCCTATCACAATCCCGGCTCCCAGGATGTTCCACCGGTAACCTTTAGTTAGATTGTAGCTACGCTTCAGTATCTCCGTCGGCGAGCGGTCCTCGAGCGCGGCCATCGGGTACACAAGTTCAAAAGCAAGCGAGAGAATAATTCCTGGGATAACGCAGAGTGCTAAGCCGATCATCTGAAGCACCCACGCCATCAGAGCCGAAATACTAAGTTTCCCGAGCTTCGACAAGCCCCAACGATATGATTCGTTGATGCCGGGAGCAACACCCGTTTCCATCACTTTCATAATCGCGTAGATGAGGGCGGGAGCAATTAGAATATTGCAGAAGATTTGTAGTGCATAAGTTCCAATCGCTAACTGCGGGCTGCCCGCTATCTCGCCGATGCTCAGTGCCTTGAAGATCTCAAATGGAGTAACGATGACGAGCACGAGCTTTGTGATCAGCCAGAGATTCCTGGAGAAAAGCGTGATTGTTGGTGCAATGACTTCACTGATACCCACATAGGGTTTAATCGATGAAATCGTAGGAGAATTACTTCTGCGCGTATTAGCGTACGGAGCGTGCGGTTGGGAGTAGGTGAACCCGGGGATTTGCGCAGCAGTCAATTCCAGCCCGCAAGCCTTGCAAACTTCGTTAGAGAGAGCATTAACAACTCCACAACGGACGCACTTTATATTGGTCATGAGGCCTTTCGTGTATACGAGGCGAGTCTCACTCAGGAAATCTAACCATAGAACCGCCGGAAAGCAAGACCGTGTTTCATCTGATGTGCCTTTTTGTGGCTAAATCCTCTTGCGGCGCATTTTCCTTGACTACTTTCGGAAAGCCATTTAAGTTCGCGATTGTTTGCTCAATAGCTCATCTGATTGATCTCAGCCCAGGTCATTGACGTGAATGACCTCTCGACTTGTTTCCGTTTTAAGCGAAACAGTTACCTGCAAAGGAGTCCCCCATGTCTGAGAAAGAAACGACCGTCGTAAATCTATTCTCATCAGCCGATGCGCTCGCCGGAAACGGATCACCCGTGTCACCGTACGGCAATGGTAATAAAGCCACTCCTTACCAAACGGTTATACCCACGAGAAAGAGCGCAAATATCGAGAAGGCCAAAGTGATACTGCGCGGTGGACAAGCCGATCCGAAGACTATGTTCGAGCTCGCCAAAGAACTTAAGGGGGAAATGAGGTTTACTTACGCGCGTCGCCTCTTACTTCGCGCCAGCAAGCATAAGGACGCAGCGAGTAATAAAGCGTTGCGTCTGCAGATATATCAACAGCTTGCGCTCTGTACTTACAAAGACGAGGACCTGCCCGGGGATGAGCGACTCGATCGCGCCCTCGAAATACTCCAGGAGATCGCAGATTTTGCAACCACGACTGACCAGGAAACACTCGGCTTGATTGCAGCTGTCTACAAGCGGAAATGGGAGCTTGACGATCAACGCCAGCATCTCGAGCGCGCACTGCAATACTACCTGCGTGGTTATGAACAGGGCTGTGAAGGCGACCAGGGTTACAACGGAATCAATGCAGCCTTCATCCTGGATCGCCTGGCGCATTTAGAAGAAAGCGAAGCGGAGAAGGCGAGTCGTGCCTCGGTCGTTGCCGCCGGACGCCGCCAGTTTGCGCGTGAAATCAGAGAGAAGATTGTCGAAAAAGTTGGAGCATTGATTGACGATCCGGAGCACAAATGGGTCGCCAGCAGATGGTGGTATTACGCCACGATGGCCGAGGCTTATTTTGGACTGCAGTGTTATGACGAAGCAGTCGAGTGGATAAAGAGAGGACAAGCTAAGGCGCAGCGAGTGTATGAATGGGAATTGGAAACACTCGCGCGCCAACTTGCCTCTCTGGCGCGACTTCAGTCTGCGGATAGTCTTCCTTCCGCACGGGAAGCACTTTTGAAGGCGTTTAAGGCTGAGGCGGTAACTCGAACGGCGTTCGCAGGCAAAGTCGGTTTGGCTTTATCGGGCGGTGGATTTCGTGCCTCGCTCTATCATCTTGGCGTGCTTGCGCAACTCGCTGAGCTCGACGTTCTGCGCAATGTGGAAGTCGTCTCATGCGTATCCGGCGGTGCGATCGTTGGCGCTTATTACTACCTGAAAGTTCGACATCTGCTCCAGACCAAAATCGACAGTGAAATTACACGTGAAGACTACATCGAGATCGTGCGCGAGATGATTGACGAGTTTGTTGCGGGCGTGCAAAAGAACATTCGCACACGCGTCGCAGTCAATCCGCTGAAGAATTTTCGAATGTTCTGGAGTCAAAACTACTCGCGCACTGTCAGAGCCGCAGAGTTGTACGAACAATATCTTTATGCCCTCGTCAAAGATGGTCACCCTTTGAAGGAGGAACGCTTTCTAAACGATTTAACGATTGCTCCCCTGATAAAAAACGGCGATGGAACTGAAAAGGACACGTCCTTTTCACCGAAGTATCAAAACTGGCGACGCAGTGCGAAAGTTCCGATCCTCGTGCTCAACGCCGCGACGCTCAACACCGGTCACACGTGGCAATTCACGGCATCGTGGATGGGTGAAGCGCCGGCGGGAATCGATACGGATATCGATGGCAACGATCGATTGCGTCGCATGTATTACGCAGAAGCTCCTGAAGGACATCAACGCATCAGGCTTGGTCAGGCAGTGGGTGCTTCAGCCGCTGTTCCCGGAGTGTTCGAACCCCTCACAATGGATAATCTATTTCCGGATCGGATCGTGCGTTTGGCGGATGGCGGTGTTTGCGACAACCAGGGAGTAGGCACGTTGCTGGAGCAGGATTGCAAGGTAGTGCTTGTCAGCGACGCAAGCGGGCAAATGGAATCGCAGGCTGCCTCGAGCCGCCAAATACTTGGTGTCCTGCTGCGCACTAACGACATCTTTCAGGCGCGCATTCGGGAGGCTGAATACCAGGATCTAAAAGGTAGACGTCGTTCGAATCTCTTACGAGGGTTTATGTTTGTTCACCTCAAAGGGGATCTCGACGTCGATCCGGTCGACTGGATTGATTGCCTTGATCCGTACGATCCATGCGAGGATGTGCGACCGCTTTGGCGTCGCGATCGATATACGCGATACGGCATTGCGAAGGACGTTCAAAAGCTACTCTCCGCGCTTCGCACCGACCTTGATTCGTTTTCGGAGGCGGAGGCGTATGCGTTAATGACCAGCGGATATCGCATGACCGAGTACCAGTTCAAAGAAGGGAAGTGCGTTGAGGAGTTCTTTCATCCAGAGCAGAATGAAAGCTGGAAGTTTCTTGAAATCGAGGAGTTCATGCGAGGATCAGGGAAAGGAAATCAGTATTTGAAGACTCTGCTCTCTGCGGGCAATAGTCTTGCTTTCAAAGTTTGGCGGATCGACCCGGTATTGAAGAACCTCGGGCGCCTGGTATTGGCATTGATTGCCATTGGCATCGTTGCCGCAGTTTACAACTGGTGGACGGCGCCCATCCCAATCGCAGCGCGAGTTGCAGATTCACTGCAAAACCTGGCGAACTCTTTCAGAAACGTCACATTGAAGCAAATCGGAAACTACGTTATTACTCTTGTCAGTTCAGCGGTGGCATTCATGATACTGGCCAAAGTGCTGACAACGCTGTTTGGTACCTTTGTATCGGAGAACGCCATACGATTGATACGTTGGAGAGATAACCTGCGGCGAGTTGCTATTGCGGCCGTCATTAGTACTTTCGGTTGGGCTGCGGCTTTCATCCATCTCTACATTTTCGACAAACGCTTTTTGTCGCTCAGTACGCTGGAGAAGGTGAAGCAAAAGAATGCCTGAGTCCTGTTAGAACTAACCTAAGTTAACGGAGGATCTATGTCTCTTTGGGGCCACTTGGAAAACAGATACAACACTGAGCGACCACGAAAGCTGCTTGCGCTCGACGGCGGTGGAATTCGAGGCGTCATGACGCTACAGGTTTTGATCAGAATGGAAGAACTGTTGGCTGAGAAGAGTGGGCAGGGCGAAAACTTTCGTCTTTGCAATTTCTTCGATTACATCGGGGGGACGAGCACCGGCGCAATTATTGCGGCTGGGCTTGCGATCGGAAAGTCAGCAAAGTTCCTCTCTGATTTCTATCAGGAAGTTGGACCGGCAATGTTTGAGAAGGCGTTTATTCTGAAACGACTCAAACACCTCTACAAGAGTGAGCCGCTGACGGAAAAACTTAAAGAAGTTTTTGGTGCAGACACGACGCTTAGCTCCGACAAGCTCAAGTGTCTGTTACTGGTAGTTACACGCAATGTCACCACTGACTCTCCATGGCCCATCAGTAGTAATCCCTACGCAAAGTACAACGCGCCTGACCGACCGGATCGCAATACGCAGATTCCGCTGTGGCAACTTGTGCGCGCCAGCACGGCCGCGCCGGTATTCTTTCCACCTGAGGTGGTGCAGTGGGATCCGAACGATCCATCTAAAGCTTTTCTTTTTGAGGATGGTGGTCTAACGCCTTACAACAATCCCGCATTCCTCATCGCGCGTATGGCTACGCATCCGGCCTACAGGCTCAAATGGTCCACTGGGGAAAAGAATCTGTTGGTCATATCTCTTGGCACCGGATCTGCGCCGACCGTTGATGCTGATGTTTTTAGTGGCGGCAAGAATGCTTTTTCGAATCTTGTCAGTTTCCCCGGCGCACTGATGTACGGTTCCGCAGTGGATCAGGATATTAATTGCCGGGTCATCGGTCGTTGTATACACGGTGGTGAGTTCGACAAGGAAATTGGACGTTGTGATACCGAAATCGATCGCGAGGTCGGTGACCTTGTCGATCGCGGTGAACCAGTTCGTGACGATCTCGGCCGCCAGTTTACCTACGCACGTTACAACGCGGAACTGTCAACTAAGTGGCTCCAGAAGCGTGGCCTCGGCGACATCGAGCCTGCGAAAGTGGCCCAACTCGATTCAGTTGAGCATATTCCTGATCTGATCCGAGTGGGACAGGCGCTGGCGAAAGAAGTTAAGATCGAGCATTTCTGTCTCGATCGGTTTGGACAGTTCTACTAGAAGCGGGGAACAACAACATGCGTGCGTTCATCATTCGGCCCTTCGGCACGAAGAATGACATTAACTTTGACGAAGTTGAGTCGAAGCTAATCGATCCTGCACTCAGTAAACTGCAAGTCACCGGTCGCACCACCGGAGAGATTCGTCGCCAGGGAAACATCCGTCTCGACATGTTTCAACGGCTTTTGACTGCCGATCTCGTCATCGCCGACATTTCAATTCACAACGCCAACGTATATTACGAACTTGGTGTCCGTCAGGCATTGCGAGGCAGGCACACATTCATGATTCGCGCGCAGGGCGCTGGTCTCAAGACTGATGAAGTTCCTTTTGACGTTAAAACTGATCGATACCTCAGTTACGATGGTCTGAATCCTGGCGCCAGTGTCGAGGACTTGGTGTTGGGACTTCAGCAAACCATCAGATCTGAGGCAGCCGACAGCCCTGTTTTCCAGATGCTACCGGACCTGGTTGAGCAGGACCGTTCCCGTTTTCTTCCCATTCCCCGCGATTATCGGGAAGAGGTTGAACGCGCGACGGTGAACAAAGAACTCGGTGATCTGGAGTTGTTGGCAGCCGAAGCGCGCGGTTTCGAATGGGAGATCGAAGGACTTCGTTTGGTCGGTCGGGCGCAGTTCGTCTTGAAGGCTTTCGAAGGCGCGCGTGCGACGTGGGAGTTTGTTCGTAAGCAGGACCAGCTGGATGAGGAAGCCAACACCCTATTGGGCACCGTCTATCAACGGCTTGGCGATCTAACCAGTTCCGATCAGGCACTTAAGCGCGTTCTTAGCCGGAAGGGGCTAACCAGAGAGGGGCGCGCTGAAGCGCGTGCGTTGTTGGGTCGCAACGCTAAAAGCCAATGGACCGAAGAGTGGACGAAAAGCGTTACACAAAGCGAGCGACAGCGGCGGGCGCTCGGATCTGCTTTTTTAGATCAATCGTTCGAGGCGTATCGAGCAGCGTTTGGAGAGGACCTGAACCACTTTTACTCCGGATTAAATGCGCTCGCGATGTTAACTATCCAGACCCAATTGGCGACAGTGGCGCCGGACATCTGGGCCGGGAGATTTGACGAAGATGTTGAGGCAGAGCGCGAACTCCAGTTGCGAAAGACGCAAATCCAAAGGCTCGCAGCCGCAGTGGCGCTTTCTCTCGAAGCCACGGCTGAGCGTCTTAAGACGGAGCTTACTACTGATATTTGGGTAGATATTAGTGAGGCTGACATCGCTCTACTCACATCCAACAGACCTGCGCGAGTTGCGAGTGCATACCGGCGTGCGTTGGCTTCGGCTCCCGCGTTCGTACTCGACGTCGTTCGACGTCAACTGCGTCTATATCAAGATCTCGGGTTACTGGAAGACAATGTCAAAGCGGTTTTGTCAGAGTTGGGACCCGGCAGTTCCGCGGAACCCAGTGCCGTTTCATCTTCAGAACCACCTCCACCGAAACGAGTACTCCTGTTCACGGGCCACATGATTGATGCGCCAGGGCGCAGCGAACCCCGATTCCCTCCGGACAAGGTTGGCGTCGCATCGGAAATAATCTCGGGTGCTATTGCGCAAGAGCAGAAGATTTCGGGAGGCATCGCGTTTGGAGTGGCCGGATGTGCGAGCGGGGGAGACATTCTGTTTCACAAAGCCTGCGACGCCATGAAGATTCCGACTCGCATCTTCCTTGCATTACCCCGGGAACTCTATATTCGCGCGTCGGTTGCACCTGCGGGACCGCAGTGGATTGAAGACTTCAACACTCTGGTGAAATCGCGTCCTGTGCGTGTGCTCTGTGACTCGAGCGATCTGCCGCGCTGGCTGCAGGAGAAGCCTGATTATAATATTTGGCAACGTAACAATCTTTGGAACCTTCACAATGCACTGGCTGCCGCGGGAGGTGAAAATGTTACTCTCATCGCATTGTGGAACGGGGCTACCGGAGATGGTCCAGGTGGGACGGCTGATATGGTTGATAAGGCCCGCGAGCGAGGAGCCAAGATAATTATTCTCGACACAAAACAAATCTTTTCATAGTGTCGGCTTCTGAATAGACGTGTCTAAGTAACCAGTATCCCGGTTGCTGCGAAGTATGATGCGATTGTTAAGCTCGTTAAAGTAATGAGAAAGCACCTGACGGAACTCCTCCTCCGAGCCAACCTCCGTTAAAAGATCGTTTGCGACCGCTTTAAGTGGAAACGTTTCTCTTAAAGTTTTTACTAACTGGTCCCTCATCGAAACAGTCTCGCGGTCCCGATCGTTCATCACAACCAGTATCGCAGAGTTGATAAAAGCATATCGATCGAAACTCCGAAGTATTTCGCTGATCGGTTTAACCAGCAAACTCCAGGCGTCGATAATGAGAATTACGGGGATACCGCTCTGCTCCGCCTGACGAATGACATTGTTTATTTCAGCACTCATCTCCAGCATATTTGATAGTAATTGCTCGCGGCTTGCAGCTTCCGACGATAGAGTACCTATAGTCATGTCGGTAGCAGGAAAAGGCCGCCATTGTTCGCTTGTTAATCCGTAGCTGCTCACATTTTCTCGAATCTCGGCCAGATCCTCCTTTTTCGCTACCACGTAGATAAAACTAACTTCTCGTCGAACTATCGTCGGGGTCGGCGGCGCAGGCCGTTCCACAAAAGCGCTTTGTATGTCGATCAGGGAAGGCTTCTTGCGGAATGAAAGGGGCGGAAGCTGTTGGGCCATATCAAGGAGTCTGGCAGCCACCCGTTCCACGGTCTCACTATATTCGTCCAGCTTTGATGATTTAATGAGTCGGCGTAATCCTCCTTCCGGCGAAGCAAATTCCTTTTGTACTTCGGCGGCGGCAGTCGGTGTCTCGGATGGAATCCAGACAACGGGCAGAATCGTTGACAGATGTCGATCGGGATCTGTCACTTCCTTTTGTTCATTAAAAAATCGAAACTCCTGGCCGCAGAATTCACTTTTAAAATAACTCGGTGAACAGATCGCCAGAAGAAGGCGGCTGTTTTCCATGGCTGAGGCTATTGCGACAGGAAACTCTTGACCTGGCCTGATACCACGGTCAAAAAAACCAATCTGCGCCGACGATTCGAGGCCAAGCCGCACGCGAACTTCATTCGAAAGATCGGTGAAGAACTTCTCGATGTACGCAACGTCGTCGGAACGTGAGTAGCTCAAGTAGAACCAAAACTCTCCCGTTCCATCTGCTGATGATGGAGTAACGTCAGGGAGCCTTGCTTGCCGTTGATATTTTTTCTTGACAACCTCGCGTTCAGTTTCAGGAATGGGTATCAGGTGTGTAACTTCGTTGTTGGTGACGTAGGCTGCAAGCCGTTCGATTGAGGCGAGAAGCGAAGTTGTTTGCTCCGGTTTATCTCCAAAGACGGCGAGCACCTCTTCATATGCATAGTATGGTTCGTAGAATATTTCAATACGTCCCCAATACCGAGTCTTTTCTTCATCCTTCATGTAATCGAGAAATTGATCGAACCTTCTGCGGGTAGTTTCGCGTGCTAACTCGAGCCGGTCTTTCTCAAATTTTTCGACCCGCGTTGGTACCGGAAAGATTCTGAGGTTGGGACGCTGAGCATGAACAGACTCTGCTACCGCAGCAGCACCTTCTATGCTCTGGTTATTGAAAGTTAGACAGACCACCAGAATGTCAGGCATCTGAACTGTGCAGACGCCGGAGGTGTCGCTGACACCGGTTCGACTATCAATCAGGATGTAGTCGTACTCAGCGCGCATTCTCTCTTTTGCCATCTCGAGCAGGACGCCGCCCCCGAGTTTGTCGTAGAAATTCTGCCAGTTAAAAGAATTGACTCGGGTTGAATATGATGGACCTTGTCGACCAGCCGGAATCAAATCAAGACTGCCCTCCTGTGTCAGGTCCTCAGGCTTGAAAGTCCAATCGAGAGATGAGGCGTAACGCAAAATATTTGCGTATGGTTCATACCAGTCGGAGTCACTCGATCCTTTCCTAGCGTGCTCACGAATAGCCTCGAACACTTCTTCCAGAGGCCCGTGAAGCAATTGGGTTGACGATGATTCACTGGCCCGAGTTTCGGTGTCGATTACGCTTTGCAGTTCCTCAGTTTCTGGCGGGATCCAGATCAAATGTGAGAATGTCGGATCAATGCTTCGTTCTCGTGCGAGCGAGTTCTGCTTGTTTTCGTATGGATATTTTTCTGATTCTTCCGGACGCCGGCTGATCAGATTTACAGACATGTTCGATCGTTCCAGATAATTGCGTACCGCAGCTTCAAATTCATTTGGATCGTCCGGAAGCGGCGCATCAGGCACGACTGAATAACCACTCTTCAAAAGAACGTTCTTGACTGATTCGCGTAATGGTTCCTGAGCAGAATCGGTTTGTGAGAGATAAACAGGTGAGGCTTCCTTGCTTGGGGGCGTTGCCGCTGCTGTAGCAAACTTGAATACGAAATCGATTAAACCATCCGAGGCAGACAATTCCTTATCAACCATGAACGGATGGAAGTAACGATGAAGCCCTGGAGCTTCGAGATCCCAATCGAGACACAGAACCCGCTTACCGTTACTTGCCAAAATCCACGCGAGATTTGCGAGCGCCATGGAACGTCCAGTTCCACCTTTATAGGAATAGAACGTGATTATCTTTCCTGGAGACCTTTGGGCGCTCAAGTTCTTGTCACTTCCTGCCGAATTATTTCAGGCTTGGCGATGGTTTCCTGCGAGTCAATTCGTCGCAGATTGTTTAAATCGATGATCAGTGATCTTATTTTTTGTAGTGTCACGCTCAAAGTGCTGGCGAAGTCGGTTGAAGTCCCAATATTATTGACGAAGGTATTGGGATCGCGCGCTTTGAAGTAAAAGGCTTGTTGCAGGGCGGTATCGAGTGACTTTACTGTAGTTTCATCTGCATCTTTATCGTTCCTGAGGACAAGGACCGCAGAATTAGCAAAGTTTTGCCGATCGTAAGCGGCCATCCAATTCTTGTACTTTGGCAGCCGCACTGTCCATGCATCAACAATGAGAATTACAATGCGATTATTGTCTTCAGCATCTTTAACAAATTTCAGGAGATCGTCATTTAGCGGAAAGCGCTGATACCGAAATCCTTCCTTCGTAGCGGCAGACTGCGCCATCAAGCCAACTTCTTCAGTTGCGTCCGGCAGATAGGGCTTCCAATCTAATTCTCCTTCATCTCCATATTTATCCAGGCGGCCACCGGCGAGAGTCCCTACCTCATTTCGATTACCAGCAACATAAAAGAAGTCGGCATAGCGCGGGCCTTGTTCCGGATTCACAACGGTTGCGTTTGCAACCGAGCGCGGAGCATGAAAAGCGCTCTGCACTGTCTTGATAGGTGGAACATTGGGTAGCGATGGAGGATTATGGAGTCCGGTGACATGAATGATCTTGCGAACCAACACGTCTAGAAAATCCTGATACGTATCCTGGAGATCGCTGTTCTTACGTCTAAAGAAATAGCGTAGTCCTTCCTTACGATAACGTTCAGGATAACTATCATCGCTGTGTTGTATATCACTGAGTACATCCGGAATGGCGCCTATCTCTTCAGGTTGATATAGGAGGATAGGGATTACCAGCTTGGGATGCTCTGACTCTTTAGGTCCGGGCTGCATGAGGGCGAGGCGGCTATTAAAGACCGCCAATTCTTTTCCACAGTACTCGCTATTGAAGTATCCTTTTGAATACAAGCAGATCAGAGCACGAGTTTTATTCAGAGCCTCTTCCAGCGCCTGAGGCCAGCTGGCGCCATGCTCGATGCCGTCACCGTCATAAAAGCCGGCATGGCCTTCACGGATCCCTGTTCTCAGGCGAATTTCCCGATCCAGGTCTTCATAGAATTTCTCGACGGTCTTGTAGGGGTCGTCCTCCCGTTCCAATCTGGCATAGCTCAAGAAAAACCACGTATCCGCCATCATGTTGCTCCTGGCTAAGGCTATTGGTGAGCGTGAATTCGTGTGGACGCAACCCGAGTCGCGGCGCGCCGTTGAATGCGTTTCTCATACCGTATTTGCTTCAAATTGTAAACCTTTTGTTAGTGATTCCGACCTTTACACGTTTGGCTGTACTTGTTGAGTTAGGAGTGTCTATGATCGAACCCTGACACTAATAACTGCTCAACGCCGGTGGAGAACACGGAAGGGAACGATAATCATGGCTCAGGATCATAAAGACGATTCCGTACGAAAACACGTGTTGTACTTGTTGCGCGGTGGTGGCGCTCATCTGGGGTTTGAAGACTTCGTAGGTAGCTTCCCCGCCGATCTATGCAATCGAAAGATTGACGGACTACCGTATACCGCGTGGCAGGTTCTCGAACACATGCGACTCGCGCAATCGGACATACTCGAGTTCAGTCGCGATCCTGATCATGTTTCGCCTGAGTTCCCCAAAGGTTACTGGCCAGAACCGGAGGAACCGGGGTCGACGGCTTTGTGGCAAAAGACGATTGAAGAGTTTCGCAATGACTTGCAACAGATGGAAACACTTGTCGAGGACGCCTCAACGGATCTCCACGCGAAGATTCCTCACGGCGATGGCCAGACGATCCTGCGTGAAGCACTCCTGATAGCCGACCACAATGCTTACCATCTTGGGGCACTCGCCGTGATGGCTCGAATCGTAAAGAGCGGTTCGTGAGCGTTTGAGAGAGTTGTTTACAGGATTACAAGATTTGCAGGATAAATCATGCAAATCCTGGCTAATCTTGTAAATTCTGTGAAGTATCACCTGAGCAATGATCGTTCGATCGCATCAAACGCGGATCGGAGCAGCTCTTCGTCAGCCAGATACACGACACGAAAGTAACCAGCTTTAGGATCACTTCCAAAACCCGATCCATGGACCACGAGTACGTTCGACGCTTCCAGTAAGTCGAGGACGAACTGCTCGTCAGTACGACCACCCATGTCGTTGACCTTAACCATCAAGTAGAACGCAGCCTCTGGAACCGAACAACTCAAACCATCAATCTGCGTTATTCGGTTCACGGCCAAATCAAGACGCTTCCGGAGTTCTTCTTTGAACTCGCCAATTGATTGCCGCTCACCGTGCAGCGCGGGTTGAATCGCATACTGCGCCGGCGTTGGCGAACAGAGCCGTCCACCAGCCATACGCGTGATTGCATTCAGTAGCTCACGCGTACGTTCACTCGGCGTAAGACGCATCCAGCCCACGCGCCAACCGGAAAGCATGTGTGTTTTCGAAAGGCTCTCAAGTACCGCAACCGTCGCCCCTGAACCTTCAGCCAGAACCGAAGCAGTCGTGGGCGCCGGTTTGAAACAGAGATCTCGATAAACTTCATCGCTGATGACGAGGAGATCGTGTTTGGCAGCTAGTTCGAGAAGTCGCTTTGTTGTTTCATCCGGTGTGATGGCGCCAGTGGGATTACTCGGATTGATGAGAACGAGGCATCGTGTTCGCTGATTGATAAGTGATTCGATCTCATCTGGAGACGGCTGCCATTTTGTTTTCTGATCGAGATGATAGTAACAAGTATTCGCACCAAGCTTGCCGATGATCGCAGGATAAATCGGATAGCCGGGAGCGGGTAGTAACACTTCATCACCCGGATTCAGCAGACTTGTGAGCAGGAGATCGGCCGCTTCGGAAGCGCCCGAGGTGATCATCACATCCAGCGGCGAAGTCTTTGTTCCGAGCATGGTGGCATATTCCGCAACCGCCTCCCGCGCCAGTGGCAAACCCGCGGACTGTGAGTAGCCTGTGAACTGCTCGCGCGTCGCTCGCGTGACTACCTCAATAACGTCCGCCGGAGGCTTGAATCCAAATGCCTGCGGGTCGCCGATATTCAGGTGGATTATCTGCCGTCCCTTTCGCTGCAAAGCCTCCGCAGCGCTAACGACATTGCGTATCGCGTAATGGAAATTGGCTGCACGTTCTGATGGATAGATCATGCGGGCATTATAGTTCACCGATACGCTAATTCTAATTCGTCTTCTCTGTGCAAGCTCTGTGTTCTCTGTGCCTCGTGGTTATTGGGACTTGAGAAAAAGAATACCACAGAGGCACAGAGGACACAGAGTTTACACGGAGAAGGTCCAATTAGAGCGCGATTTCTAATTCCTCTTGTCGCGAACTAAGACGGAATGCGTGGACGAGATCGTCAATCAAGTCGTCGACGTCCTCGATTCCAACTGAAATCCGCACCAGATCTGAAGGCGGCGCCAGTCGATCTCTCAAACCACCGGGGATACTGGCGTGGGACATTCGACAAGGCAAACTGATCGTAGAACCGACCGATCCGAAGCTCACAGCGACCTTAAACAGCTTTGTTGATTGAACGATTTCGGCCGATAGCTTCTCATCGCCCGTCGTAAAACTCAACACTGCGCCGTTGCCGTCAGCTTGTTGCTGGTGAACTGCGCGTCCGGGATGATTTGCGAGTCCCGGATAAAAAACTTGATTGACTTCAGTACGTGTTTGCAGGTAGTTCGCGATCTTTTCAGCCGTGTTGTTTTGACGTTCAACTCGGAGCGCGAGTGTCTTCAGTCCACGTAACAACAGCCACGATTCGAATGGACTCAGTCCAGCGCCCTCTGCGTTCTGTTGAAAAGAGAACTGCTTGTGAAGTGCTGAATCGTTCGTGATCAAAGCACCAGCAGTGACGTCGCTGTGACCACACAAAAACTTTGTGGCTGAATGAATCACAACGTCAGCGCCGAGACTCAGCGGTCGTTGGAAAACCGGTGACAACATCGAGTTGTCCACGGCTAAATAAGCACCGGCTTCGCGTGCGATCGAACTGAGTTCACGTATGTCTGAGATGCGAAACAGTGGGTTTGTCGGCGTCTCAATCACGATCAAACGTGTTCGATCAGTTAAAGCATTCCGCACCTCAACACCGTTCGTTGTATCAACATACACAATTGAAATGTGCCAGTGCGATGCGAGCCGGTCCAACAGTCTGACGGTGCCGCCGTACAGATCGTCACCCGCGATAATCTCTTCGCCAGGGCGAACGATTCGGGTTAACGAAGTCAGCGCTGCCATTCCACTCGCAAAGGCACAGGCATAAGTACCGCCTTCAAGATCTGCGAGTTGTTGTTCGAGAAGTGTGCGGGTTGGGTTTCCGCTGCGCGTGTAGTCGTATTCGCCAAACTCTGTGGCGGTTGGTTGTTCGAAGGTAGCGGTCTGATAGATCGGCGGCACGATTGAGCCGTATTGGTCTGTGCCTCGTCCAAGCTGAACGCAGCGAGTAGATGTCTTCATGCTACACACTCCTGTTCTTCGTCAGCCGCATTTCTGACCAATGCGCGGTGAAGATCAAAGAGATCACTCAAGACTGCTTCGGTCGTGGGCCATCGCCCGGCGCCACGTCCGCCGATTTCCCATGACTCTCCCGTCTGCGACTGAATCAACAAGCGGTTTTCAACGCCACTGACAGACGCGAACGGGTGATCGGGCGATAACTCAACAGGACCGACGCGTGCGGCAATGCCTCTCGGCTCGCGTTTGCACTCCGCCACCAGCCTGATGACGCGACCGTTGTTCCTGGCTTCTTTGATCCTGCCGGTGTTTAGATCTCCGATACCTCTGATTTCGATCGACCTCAATGGCAGATCGACATCGAAAGCAGCACGCGCGAGAAGGATCAACTTCTGCGCCGCGTCCGTGCCGTTTAGATCGAGTGTTGGATCACGTTCGGCGTAGCCATTATTTTGAGCAGCGAGTATTGCTCGATCTAAATCGCAGCCCTCGCCGAGGCGATCGAGAATGAAGTTTGTCGTACCGTTCAGCACGGCCGAGATTGAATGCAAATGCGTGTGACGTCGAACTCGTCTAATCGACTCGAGCGCAGGCATCACGGCGCCGACAGCAGCGCTGTAGCTCAGCGTTGTACCGCTATTCGTTGCCAGTCGTTGCAGCCGCGTCAGGTCCTCAGCAAGCAGCGCTTTGTTAGCCGTCACCACATGACATCCGCGGCGCAGGGCGTCTGAGGTCAATGTTCGTGCCGGTTCGATACCGCCGAGCAACTCGATCACAACGTCGACCGGTTCTCGAATCAATTCATCAAGGTGCGCTGTCAACACTTTGACGGGCACACCGGATTCGACCGCCTGCTCGAGGTTGCGCGCACCGACTGCGACTACATTGAAGAATTCCGGCAAAGCTGCAAGACGCTTATAAACGCCACCACCGACTGTTCCGCAGCCCAGTAAAGCAATGCGAATCGGTCTGACTTGGGCGTCGGCAAGCGCGACAGAATCGGCATGTGGCCCAACCTCTGTTGCGCGATCAGAGCCAATACTGGAGACACTGAATCTCAGTCGTTGATGTTCGGCAAACTCGATTGCCTTGGGCTGCACAACCGCGCCGCCAACTCGCGCAGCGGTCGCATATCTCACGCGTAGAAAACGAGCTGGTGATGGCCCGGTGTGGATGTTGGGATCACTCGTGTAGAGGCCGTCAACATCTTTGATGAGCCGGCATATTCCGCCGAGTCGCTGTGCCAGAAAAAGAGCAGTTAGATCAGAACCGCCTCGGCCCAGCAACGTCGTCTTACCCGATCGACTCTTTCCGACAAAGCCAGGCAAAACGACGATGCCAGCCTTGAGCGCATCCAGAATGCTGCTTGTATCGACCGATGTCAGGGCAGCGTCGAGTATTGGTCCAGCCGTACCTAATCCGGCTTTTTCTGCATCGAGAACGGTTGCCGGAATTCCCGACCGGTTAAGCGCCAGGCCAAGCAACACGGATGAAGTCGCTTCTCCGGTTGCGAGCAGTGCCGCGACCAGTTCGTCATTCGGCTCATCACAAACGGAGTGGGCCCGTTGCGTCAGTTCATCGGTTGTGTTCCCGAATGCGGAAACAACGGCGACAACCTGAAAACCTTCGCGCCACCAGCGATAAATCTCATGAACTGCGGTCGGCAAATCGGCTTCATTTCGCAGGACGGAGCTTCCAAACTTCAGAACGATAATTCGATTTTCACTTTGCATCACGCGACTCCTTTCGTCTGAACGAGCGCCTGCGAGAGGTCGCGGATGATATCAACTGGATCTTCAAGGCCAACGGAAAGTCTCACTAGTCCGTCAGTTATTCCTGCTGCCTGGCGTTGCGCAGCAGGAACATCTGCGTGAGTCATCGAAGCTGGATGCGTGATCAATGTCTCTGCCGCACCGAGGTTCTCTGCGAGTGCACATAGTCGCACACTGTTCATGAGACGAATGCCTGCATCGACTCCGCCTTCAACTTCAAAAGCGATGAGCGCGCCACCAGCACTTTGTTGCCTGCCTGCGAGTTCAAATTGCGGAAACGACTCGAGCCCCGGATAAAGCAACTTCGTCACCCGCGGATGTGTTTCCAGAAAGCGTGCGACTTGAAGAGCGTTCTCAGAGTGTTGGGCCATTCGCAGGCCGACTGTCTTTACGCCCTGGAGTGTTAACCAGGCAGGGAAGGGAGACTGGATTGCGCCGATTGCGTTGCGAATGAAAGAGAAGCGCTCGTGTAATTCAGTATCAAGCGTGATTAGAGCGCCACCAACAGTCGCGTTGTGACCTTCAATAAATTTAGTCGTTGAGTGCAGCACAATGTCCGCTTGCAATTCGAGTGGGCGTTGCAAAGCGGGTGTCAGCAGAGTGTTGTCGACGACCAGTAGAGCGCCCGCTTCATGCGCGATTTTTGCGGCTGCGTAAATGTCGGTGAGTTTCAATGTCGGGTTTGCAGGTGTCTCGATGAAGACGAAGCGAGTCGGTTTTGCCGTTACAGCGCTGCGTAAAGCAGACTCATCTGAGGTGTCAACAAAGTCAGCGGTCACTCCAAAAGGTGCAAGCACCTGGTTGAACAGGCGTACCGTTCCGCCATAAACCGCCTGAGACACGACGGCGTGATCGCCGGCTCGCAAAAGCGCCATGCACAACGCGGTCGTCGCCGCGAGCCCGGTTGCATAACAGGTACAGTGTTCGGCGCCTTCCAGTGCTGCGAGACGTCGCTCCAGCGCTGACACTGTGGGGTTTGCAGATCGGCTGTAAGTAAAGCCTTTGTCTTTGCCGACAGCTTCCTGGCGATAGGTTGTGGTTTGATAAATCGGAGTCAGTAGCGCGCCAGTTGTCGGATCGGCGACTGCTCCGGCGTGCAAGGCGAGTGTGTCAAAGCACGGCGCTTCGACGTTTGAGAGGTGATTCCGAACCTCGGTTAATTGTGCGACAGCAGTTCCCATAGAGCCCTCCTTCGGAAAATGTTGTCGTGACGAAGCGAAGGCTAACTGGACCAGGCGGCGGGAAAATGAAAAACCCCGCGCCCAAGAGTGCGCGGGGTTCCAATGAAAGCTGGAAATCCTCGACAGCTCTTTAGCAGTTTTTAACGTGGAGCAAGTTGCCTTAAATCGCCACGAAGAATATGTCAAAAATAACCTGGGCGACGTTATCTCACAGCCTCAGGGGAGGTGTCAACCCTCGCCACAAAAAGCACACAAATCACAAAAACGAAACCAGAATATTTTTGGTGCCTATATGTTCCTTTGTTCGTTATGTCTTTTGTGCCTTCTTGTGGCTAGTTTTCTGAAGACAACTTGAATGCGGCCATCTCATGATCGTTGCGAACGAGCAGGACATCACCGACCAGCACGGGGTGGTTCCACGTTTTGCCTTCGAGGGCGGGGAAGTGGGACAGCTCCGTAAACTGATCGGCCGTAGCTCTTGCGAGTGCCAGTTCGCCGTGTTCCGACAACACCAGCAACACATCCTGGTCGGGCAATAACACGAGTTGCCCATAGCCGTAACGCTTACCTTTCCACTTCAGCTTGCCGTCATCGAGATTGATGCAAACCAGCGAACTACCATCGAATCCGAATGCGTAGCCCTTGTGGACCACGAAGTCGTTGAACCATGGATTTATGTCTTCAGTCGTCCAGCGTTCCTGGATGTTCCAGCCACCGGATCCCTGCCCGACCGCGAGACGACGTAAGCCACTGCTTTCACTGACACTGATCAGTAGATCCCCATTTGGAGCTAAGCCTGGCTGCACGATCGGTACACCCGGCCACTGGTGCTCCCAGAGTAAAGTGCCATCGCTCACAGAAACACTCGTGACTCCAGTCGATCGCAGCAGAACGATCTGTGGCACTCCGTTGATAGTTAGCAGCTGTGGAGAACTGTATCCGGTCCCTCCCTTAGGTCCTATCCAGCGCGTCTTACCAGTGGCGAGCTCATACGCAACGAGGTTTCCGGCGGCAGCGATTACTACGAGATCGTTCACCACTAAAGGTGAACCCGCGATTCCCCAACCGGGAACTTTCGCGTCTGTGTCTGTAACAGCATTGCGCGTCCAGATGCCGTTGCCGGTTGCCGCATCGAGTGCGTTGACGATTCCGGTTGCACCCTGTGTGTAGACGCGACCGTTGCTGAGCGTCGGTGTGGCTCGTGGACCGGCGCCCGCATTGGATTCATAGAATCGAGCTTTGTCGCTGTGCCGCCAGACCGGTTTACCCGTCTTGATGTCGTGGCAGGAAACGACTTCTTCTTCACCGCGTTGTTCCTGTGTGTACAGCCTTCCGTTTTGCACTGCGAAGGAAGACCATGCTGGTCCAACTGGCCGGCGCCAGAGTTCGACCGGTGGTGACGCAGACCAATCGGTTTTGATCCGGACCCCGCGAACAGTACTGTCATGCTGAGGTCCACGAAAACCGGACCAGCCACTTTCCGTGCTCGCCGGCGCCGAAACGTTTGCAGCTGGAGTTGCCGTGTCTTCGTTAGCCTGGGCCAGCAGCGCTTGTTCCGGAGTCTTGGACCAACGCCAGTGCAGATCATTATCAAACTCAGCCGTAAGTCCGCCGGTCCGAATCAACATAAACACGCCGCATCCGATCACTATCATCGGAATAAATACAAGACGTCGCTTCGCAGCAGAGAAATGCCGTGTGACCGTAGCCCACAAGACCAGCCCCATACTGAACACGGGAATCGCGAGAACGTAGAGCAAATTGCCCATCGCGCCGCCGGCAATTGACTCGTGCACCAGTCGCTTGGTTCCAATCAGCGCGAGTACGATTAGAATGATCGCAGCGAAGCGCTCGAGCCAGGGTGCGCGACTGAAGAACAGCCACCAGAGAAGGATGACCAATCCACCGATGACTCCAAAGAGCAGCGCGACGAATGGGGCCTGGGGGTAAATCACAGGGAGGACAAACCAGCCCAGCCATTGGAGCACGACAGCGATCAGGCCGGGCCACACGCGAAATGGTTTGCGCGGGGATGCAAGCGCAGTTTCTATTGTTGCCATATTAGTCTGACCGTACGCAGACGAAAGATACTTTGTTCAAAATTAGACTCAGGTAGCGAGATGTGAACTATGCCTCACGCAAAGGCGTACGAGCTTGGAAGAGATCGGTACCGGCAGCTGGTTTGCTCCAAGTTCCCAGGTATTATGACTGACTCTCGAGACAAACGCGCTTTGCGTGAGAAATAATCTAAACTGAATCAGTAGTAATTGAAAGGAATTCTGTTCGTCGGGTGCCACTTCCCATTGCACATGCTCTGGTTGGCGCAAGCGCCGTCGCCGCCCTACGCCCATCAACTCAATGGGGCGGCTGGAAAGCGTTAGCTCTCGGCGCGTTTCTCGGCATTGCGCCCGATTTCGATTACGCGCTGAACTGGCAACGCGCCTGGGGTGCCGGATGGCATCACGGCTTCACTCATTCGATCCCTTTCGCGCTCGTGGTTGGACTCGTGGTCATCATCCTTTTGAGACAATGGAGCCTCCGCAGCTTTGTGATCTTCACCGCGGCCTTTGTCTCGCACACTTTGCTTGATTATGTGTTGACTGAGTCGCGCGGCGTCGCGCTTTGGTGGCCCTTCACGAATCGTCGCTACAAGCTCAGGTTTCCCAACCCCATCGACTACACCTGGAACGACGACTCCTGGGCACAAGCCGCTCTCGATCTGCTCAAGATTAGTTTTGTCGAACTGCTAATCTTTACACCGGTTTTGGTGGCCGCGATTTTGGTTCGAAGACGTATGAACAAGCACGCTTGAATCGACTGCAGATAGAGTACATCAGTGCTCCAAAACATTGGTCCATTAGCCAGAAGTATCCGCTTACCGTCCTCCGTACCCCATTGTCCAGTTCCTTTGCGGTGAACTTCTGCTGCACTCCATCACTTGCTGAATAGCCTTGCGCGGTAGTTCTGCCGCCGTCCCCAGCAAAGAGTTCCTCACTTGCCAGGTTTCGACGCCGCCAACGTTGTCCTTCACGCGACGACCGTCACCGTCGTAACGGTTTGTGCCCGTGCGAAGGCTCAATCCAATCCTAGCGTTACCACACGATAATGCCCATGATCGTTTACGAAGTAGAAATTGAACATATCCTTGGTAAGAGCGAAGACAGGAGTACCCTCGGGTACCCCGAAGTCTGGTAGACCATTAAGCTTATCAAGCGTGCCAGCGGCCCCTATCTGAGCGACTCCCCTCTTATACGGAGGGGAGTTGAAGGCATCTCTCGGAAGCAATCGACGATATACCTCAGCCGCGTACTCGAATTCACCAGTAAATCTCGCTAGATCCTGTTTCGTAACTAACGCAGTGGGAAGTTCGGAATCGCCAATGACACTCAACAGGAATCGGTAATCCTCTTTATGACTGGTAAGTTGTTGTGGCACCGGCGCCTTAGGATAATTGAACTCGTATGCCAAACTCGCAAAATGATAATTCATAATGGCGACATAAGCGTGAGCTAGCTCATCCGTTGTCGCGTTTTGTATCAAAGCCGGATCCATATCCATGCTCTTGAAAAACCCTGAACGCTTCATGCGGTCAACCGCGTCTCTTACAAAAAATGCCTCAAAGCAGTCTCTGAAATCCCTCCTCTTCCGATAAGCTGCGACGAAACTCTGGGCCGTCTGTTCGAGTTGCTGACGGGTCTTACGATCCACGTTGGGGGAACCGACGGTCGACTGACCGGATGTGCGGAGCGCGGTAGAGCCCAGAGAAATTGTTAAAACGACAAAAAGTATTCTCAGTAACATCTACCTCTTCTCCTTTGAGTCTTTGATCTTTGACAACGCCGGTATAGGCCTATACCGCTTTACGTGGTCTTCGTAGTGGGTTCCGACGCGGCGCGTCACGTCTGAAAAGGGTGAACTTGCGGAATATCCAAAGCCCATATCCCCATAGATAAAGATGTCATCTGACACTTCATCATTTTTTACCATTACTGTCAGATTAATATCGTCTTTGGGTCTGTATACCACTTTATCAGACCTGAGCTCGATCACGAGCCGCGGTCGCTTTTGCTTCTGTGACGTTGGCTGAGCGTTAGCCAGTACGAGCTCGCCCGCTACATTGGCGTACCTCAACCCAACATCGCTTTCTGGGAACAGAGTGAAAAGCCACCCCGCTCGGAAGTTCTGCTGCTGGTTGCGCTGGTTGGGGTAGCGCCTAATTGATCTTGATCCAAGCAGAATCAGAATAAACTGAGCAAGGTTTAAGAAGGATAATTAGCGTGTCGCATTACAGAAGGTCTGCGTTGATTCACCAAGGCTGAGAGAGCGCCTCTGGTTCTTCGTTCAACATTCTGGAGTTGTCAAACAACCATCTTCCTCTTTGACTTATCCAGGTTTCTTCATGCGTCTCTGAAAAGAATTTAGAGTTGGCATCTATCCGACCTCGCCTAACCAACGTCACAGTGGCTCGATCCGCAGTGATTTTCACGTTCTTGATTTCAATACTTAGCCTGAATGAATCAGTCCGACTAAGCTCGTTGATATAACGGGCCTTATTGTAATCGTTTCCATCCTTTGTCGCGTCAGATAGCATGCCCCAGATCTGGTCGTACTCACGACGTGAGAAGTGTAAGTAGAAGCGCTCGACAGCTTTTCTGGCAAGAATCGTGGTTAGGTCTTTATGAACGTCCTCTTCATAAGTGCCACTGCTGTCGACCTTACACAACGGATTGTTTTGAGCATACTGATACTTATTAAAGGTCTGTGGTTTGAGAGGGTCACTGCCAGCAGGATCGATCGATATGAATCTCCCCTGCATGCTTGAATAGTACCTAGCGCCGAAGTAATCCAACCCAGTCTCAACATCCCGTTCCTTTGAGGTGAACTTCTAATTCTGTCGCCGAGGCAGAACCCAGCGCTCTGGAGGCGGTTTATTAGGTTCGTACTTGAGAGTCTTGATCCCATCGGGAACTGTAGTCATGAGATACACGTCGATTCCCTGACTGCCATGCATATAGCTTAAAAGCCATGTCAGAGTTCTTCGGATACCTCTTTCCATAAAGCTGAGCCTAAGGGCACGTCGCGGGAAATCGATCTTACCGTGCTCGTTGGTCCAGCGTTCCTCTCCATGGCCTGCTTCCAGCTCTAAGTTGTAGTCTGCCCAAAACTCGTCGACCCTTTGTCCGACATAAGGAGAACCGTCCTCATCTACCACGGTTATACTCCACGCAGGCACAATCGTGATCTCAAAACGAACGAAACCGATTAGCACAACAATAACTACTACCAGTCCGATGATGATCAATCTTCTTCTCATAGCGACGTCTGTTTTCATCTAACGCAAGACTCCGGTTGTCGCTGCTGGCCGTCGTTCAGGCCTTCGTTAATCAGCACTCCTGAAATCAGCGACTCCAAGTTACGCTGACACGTCCTTGGTTGAGTGAGTTAAATTCGATGTGTTTGTTTTCGACAAGCAACTCTGGTGTTATCGATTTCACGGGATTCAGCAAAGCGAAGAATGGAGGAGCATTTCTGCTATAGACACAGCCGGGTAATCTAAAGAAATTTGACTTGTTTGCTATGCCGATTCTTTGGCTTTCTGGAAAGACTAAGTACCACTCATAGTCATCAATACTAACCAGTACATCCCCACCCCAAGATTTGTAGACTCTTGCCTCCAGGCACGCCGATTTACTGCATGTAACAACCACACCTCTTTCTCTGATCCACCAGTGAGCCAAGGTAATGAATATGACCACGACTATTAGTCCGAGCGCTGTGAGGAAAACGGCAGCCCAAATTCGCAAACGTCGCGAAGTGATCATGGCTTGTACTCCCTATAGGTGACAGTAGGATGCGAAGGATTGACGTGATCCTCAACGTATTTGATGGTCTCTACCTTTACCTTAACATCGCTGGCGTAGATAACTACGTTGCCACCAAGATTAAGACTAGCGTGACCCAGTCCGACTGACGCCGGAAACGCGGCAATGTTGCCAACCTGCGGAGACCGAGTGACAGGGAAGTTGGTTACACTGTTTGCCGGATTAGCAAGGTCGTTTGCAGACGTCGGATATGTGTGGCCGAAGAACGTGGTATTGGTGGGAACGCCACCGCCGCCAAAGCCGGTTTGGGCTCCAAGAGCATATGCATTGGCAACAAATAAGGTACATTTGTTATCACCCCGACCCAGAACCTGGGTTGCGCCGTTACTTGGCACGGTCCCGTTTACACCGTAGTTCGTGTTTCCTAAATTGTCGATGGCCCAAAATACAGCTCTGAGTGCCACGGGATCATTCGGGCCAAGGCCGTCGTGCACATTTTCGGGGACGGCGGCAATCGCCGCGCGGATAGCAGCAACGGCGTCTTGAGTCTGACTAATCAAGGCTGGGTTACCATCTTCCTCAGCAACTTGCGCCGCAAAATCCGTGAGCTTTTTAAGTCTCGCCTCATCCTCCTTGGTTAGAGCCCGCCTACCGTCCGGATCAGTATGCTTAAGGGGGTTGTTAATTGTGTAAGTGTATTTGTTCCAAATTTGCGGCTGCGTGATGTAGCTCAGCAGCATTCGGTTTCGTTCGCCTGCATCCCGCCCCTTTTCCTTCTCAAAGATGATGTTGTAGGGGTCAGGACCGGTGAAGCGACCTTGACTGGACGAGTAATACCTCGCAAGGAAGTAATCCAACCCGGTCTCAATGTCCCGTTCCTTGCGGGTGAACTGCTGGCGCACGCCGTCACCAGCTGTATAGCCGAGGGAGGCGCTGCGGCCGCCGGCGGGGGCGAAGAGTTCTTCGCCGAAGGGCAGGTAGTCGTGGCGCTTTACGTTGGCCAGTGTGCCGGTTTGGTCGATGATCATGCGTGGAGTGCCGAGATGATCCGTGACGAGCCACTGAATTGTCGCGCTAGTACTCGCTGAGTAGCCCCAGGCTTCGACTTCCGTGAGGCGGCTGTAGCCGTCAATACTGGCATTTGTTAAGACGCGGATCTTGCTGGTGGTGATGGGAGCAAAGGTGAACTTACGCCAGACTTTGTTATTGCCAGCGACACTACCACCGGGCACAGTGGTCCAGCTACTGCCATTCCAATACTGCACGTCAAAGCCAGTCAGGCCATAGAGACTGAAGGTCATCGCCTCAGTCGGTTCTGAGGGGTACTGCCAGTTGTCCTGTCCCGTGAAGACATCG